>Ga0307988_1000028_pt1 | contig 126678 bp, 94 predicted proteins | sample EllFjometagen183_FD_203166 | JGI IMG/M metagenome (GOLD analysis project Ga0307988, IMG submission 203166) | Marine microbial communities from Ellis Fjord, Antarctic Ocean - #183 | ecosystem: Environmental > Aquatic > Marine > Unclassified | place: Southern Ocean | collected 2014-10-08 | reverse complement strand
ACATGGGAGTAATCACAAGCAGGAAGAATGAAAAATGGGAAAATAGAAAAATAAATCTGTGAATTATAATAAAAATCATATAAACAAGAAGTAATTTCTCACGCAAAAAGGTTTTTCGACAGTCTCTAAAGTAATGTGAAGCATTATAGTTGTAATTTGTTTGTATGGGCAAAAAAACTAAAACATATACTTGTTTAGAGTCGATCTAAGAAGTGATATTTATACTTATAATAGAAATCTCATGATTTGCATTGTTAGCGGACCATCATGTGTAGGAAAAAGCACATTTCTTCAAGATACGCAGGTTTATCCAATTACGAATCTACTGTCAACAGACCCTGTTGTATTTCCTTATACTATATCAAATCAAACTGAGAATCAAAAAGATAGTTGTTTTATTCACTACAATACATTGCGTGTCGCAGACCAAATTTTTAGAAATTCTGATGAGAAAACAGGACTTCAGAATAACTTCACTACAGATCTTTCATGGGGAAAAATAAGTAAATTTTCCACTCCCACAAATGTAATTGTATTGGTTGCCTCACGTACAGTTCTTGAGAATAGAATGTTATCAAGACAATTCATCGAAACAAAAGCGCTTACGGGGTTTCCTCCCGAGAGGTATTCTGCAAAACATTGGATTGGGGTACTAAACAGTTTAGATCTACATGCGCATTATCTATCTTGGTGCTCTGAGTTACGGAGGGTTGGGAAACAATACACACTAATCAATAGTGAAAGTGAAGACTATCAAATCCTAAAACATGATGAGCTTAGGCATCTTAACCTCAATAAATAGGTTAGCCCAACAATGCTATGCACTCACACGAAAAATTTGCTGTTCTTCATTGCAGTTGATGAGCACTACCTTTTTCACATAACCATCCGTAATCTTAACAAAACACAAAGTCAACATTACGTGATAATCATATAAAAGGCCCCGGGCAAACACCTCTCATAAATAAAATAATGATAATAAAGAAGTAACATTAATCATTATTCAGGAGGTGAACCATGGACCATTTTGTAGGAATCGATTTACATTCAAACAACAGCTATATTGCAGTTATTGATACAGATAATAATAGAACTTTTAAGAAAAAAGCTAGAAATAATTTATCAGAGATCATGAAGCATTTGGCCCCTTTTGAAAAACAGATTAAAGGGATTGTTGTTGAATCAACCTACAACTGGTACTGGCTGGTTGATGGGCTTATGGATAATGGCTACCAGCTGCATCTTGCCAATCCTTCGGCAATCAAACAGTATGAAGGATTAAAACACTGTGATGACATAACCGATGCTTTTCACCTGGCAAATCTACTGAGACTTGGCATTCTGCCTGAAGGCTATATTTATCCCAAACAGGAACGACCTGTACGAGACTTGTTAAGAAAGCGGATGCACCTTGTGCAACATCGAACTGCTATGATATTGAGCTTTCAGAACCTGATTACCAGAAATTTTGGCAGTAAAATGCATGTGACTACGACAAACAAACTAACTGAAGAAGATCTGGAGGATATATTTGAGTATGAATACCTGATATTGTCTGCTAAAGCCAGTATCTCAACGATTCATTTTTTACGATCACGGATAATCCCTCTGGAAAAAGCAATTGAAAAAGCCGCAAAACTTAAAAAAGAGTATCAACTGTTAAAAACAGCACCGGGCATATGGACTATCCTTGCCCTAACCATAATGCTTGAAACGGGACCTATAGAAAGATTTAAAAAAGTAGGTAACTATGCATCGTACTGCCGATGTGTACAAAGCAACAGGTTTTCTAACAGTAAATCAAAAGGAAAAGGGAATCGCAAAAACGGAAATAAGTATTTATCCTGGGCATATGTTGAAGCTGCAAACCACGCTTTGTGGAACTATGAGTATGTTAAGCGGTACCATCAAAGAAAGACGGCTAAAACTAATAACGTAGTAGCAATAAAGGCTATAGCCCATAAGCTGGCCCGTGCCTGTTATTACATAATACGAGACCAAAAGGAGTTTGATCCATTGAAAGCCTTTGCGTAAGTAAATGGCTGCAGCAGTGAACCAAAGTTTTGGCTGGTATTAAACCAAAGTACGTGATTGGAAATCTGTCGCATCCATAATTATTTATAATGTCATGGTGAAAATTGTATGACTGGCTGTTTTGCCCATACCGTGAGCCATAATTGGTTGGACTTTCGAGCCACTAAACGTGAGATAGCAAAATCGATTGGACATGGTATGGTACTTAAGGTTTTCTGGGGCATAATAATATGCCAGGGACTACAGACAGCTAAATTCTGATAGCCTTGATCCTGATGGGTGCCTGGTGCGAAGCAGTAACTTCGTACTCATAAAAAAATGAAATCTCGGGTGCAAAACAAAAGCGGCAGGTTTATCATGGTGAGCGTAATGCAAACAAAATAAGGATTTTTGTAACGGGAGAGGTGTTTCTTATTGACATTGACCTTTTAATGGGTGCCAGACTCTTGATTCAGTTTTTTCTGAAAATTATTCAAAGATACTTCTGGTAATATGAATTATTTACTTTTTTAATTTTTAGGATTGCTGCATAGAATAATGAATTGATGTCAGGTGAGGACTGAGCTCTACTGCAAGGTCTGTAAGATCAAGCCCAAACTTTTACACCCCCTCATTAAGTCCAAACAAAACAAAGATGCTCTGCTTCTTATCTCTACTTGTAATTTGTTATTTTTACCCCAAGTTTTTTTATTCTGTAATGAAGTATCCTCTGTGTGGTTTGAAGATACCGGGCAACGGCAGCCACATTTCCCCTGAATTTTTTCAACGCATCCACAATCAGCTCTTTTTCATAAGAGCTGATCATCATCTCAAGGTTAGCCCCGTCCTCCGGGATGATAGCGGTATTGGTCTCATCTGAGGACTGAAGAGAAAGCGGCAGAACATATCCGTGCATCACATCATCATTAGTGGTAAGAACCGCTCTTTCAATACAGTTTTCAAGTTCGCGCACATTTCCCGGCCAGTGATAGGACATCATCATATTGATCGCTGAAGTTGAAATACGTTTAATATTCTTTCCGTAAGTATGATTAATCTTCTGCAAAAAATGGTCTGCCAGGAGCATGATATCCGACCGTCTCTCACGTAGTCTTGGAATCAGAATGGGAAAAACATTCAGCCGATAAAACAGATCCTCTCTGAATTTGCCTTCCTCAATCTGCTGTTCAAGATCCTGGCCAGTTGCCGCAATCACCCGGATATTTACTGATATACTTTCGCTTCCCCCGACCCTTTCAAAACGCTTTTCCTGCAGCACCCTTAAAAGTCTCACCTGTACTGCCGGAGAGATATCCCCGATCTCATCAAGAAAGATAGTTCCCCCGTTAGCCAGTTCAAACCGCCCTTTCCGCTGCTGCATCGCACCGGTAAAAGAACCCTTTTCATGACCAAAAAGTTCACTTTCAATCAAGTTCTCAGGTAAAGCCGCACAGTTGACCTCAACAAAAGGATTATTTTTTCTATTACTTGAATAATGGATAGCGTGCGCCACCAGCTCTTTCCCGGTTCCGGATTCTCCCCGTATCAGTACGGTCGCCGGACTGTCTGCCACCTGGGCAATCTGCATGTAGACCTGCTGCATTGCCCTGCACTTGCCAACGATATTGTTCGGCTGATACATCTCACCCAGCTGCTGACGCAGCAATTTATTCTCTGCCAACAGGCTCTCATGTTCTTCCACCTGTTCCCTAATATTTGCAACCGCACCGGCAAGAAGATCCGCAACCAGCTTCAGGAAATTCAAATCATTTTCAAGTGTCTCAGTATCTGATGTTTCACGGTCAATACTGATGGTTCCAATAACCTCCCTTAAGTGAATTACCGGAACACAAAGAAAGGCCATAGGTTCAGCATCACCTCTGGCACGGGTTTTATTTAAAAAATCAGGATCAATGCTGATATCCTGAACAAATTCAGGCTTCTGAGTCTGAGCAACCCGACCAACAATCCCTTCCCCAAAACCATACTGTCCCCGTTTCTTTTCTTCTTCAGTCAGACCTTTAGATGCCTCTATCATTAATATATCTGTTTCAGGTTTACGAAGCGTCAAGATCCCTCTGGGCATCCCCATTTCAGTATCCAGTATTGCCAGAACGTCCTCAAGCAGAGTGGAAACATTGTGCTGATGCAGAATCGCCTGAGATATCTTATATAAAATATCTATCTGGTCCTTTGCCCTCTGCCCTGAAACACCCTTATTCTCAATCATAACATTTTCGTACTAACAATTAGATTATATTACGTTTATGTTATATCATTATTAAATATATAACATATTTGTAACATATATTCTACGCAAAATAACTTTTCAAACACATAAAATTAGTATATATTCATTTTTTAAAGCTATTTCAGTTACTTATAAATATCTATCATGTAATATAAATTTGGCATTCATCTTGTAATATTATTTCTGTAACCGTCACTAGTACACGCACAAAAAATATGCTAATTATAATTATTCAATTCAATAAACTTTTATCCATAACAAATTAACTAAAAACAATATAAACATAAAAGAAAAAATAAAATGGAAACGGTTAAAAAACAGGGATTATATGATCCAAAATTCGAACACGACAACTGTGGGGTAGGTTTTGTCTCAAATATAGACGGCATCCCCACCCATACTATTATTAAAGACGGCTTAAATATTTTAAAAAATCTAGTTCACCGTGGCGCAGTGGGCGGCGATCAGAAAACAGGTGACGGCGCAGGAATGCTTATCCAGATCCCCCATGATTTTTTTAAAAAAATAAGCATAGATCTTGGCTTTAAACTTCCTGATTTTCAGGCATACGCGGCAGGTTTTCTTTTTATGCCCCAGAAAAAGACTGCTAGAAAAGAAATCGTAAAAATCGTTGAAGAGACTCTTAACAAAGAAGGTGCTGCCCTTCTTAGCTGGAGAGACGTGCCTGTAAAGCCCGGATGTCTGGGAGAAATGGCGCTTGAATCCATGCCTTTTATGAATCAGATATTTATTAAAGCTAAGGGCTTAAAAGGAGAAGAACTCCAGCGAAAACTGTATATCATCAGAAAATGCATTGAAAGAGAAGTTTTAAGCAGCGGGTATTCAATGCAGAACTTTTATATCACTTCCCTCTCATGCAGCACCATCACCTATAAAGGCATGTTTGATGCGCCCATGCTTGAGGAGTTTTATGAAGACTTTGCGGATCCTGATTTTAAAAGTCCTATTGCCGTGGTCCACCAGCGTTACAGTACCAATACCTTTCCGTCATGGCCGCTTGCACAGCCCTTCCGTCATGTGGCTCATAACGGAGAAATAAATACCCTGAGAGGCAACGTCAACAAGATGTGCGCCCGTGAAACTACACTTGAATCCCCCTTATACGGCAGCGACATCAAAAAACTTTTCCCCATCATCGAACAGAGCAACAGTGATTCGGGTAGTTTTGATAATGCTTATGAACTTCTGGTTTCCAGCGGACGTTCACTTGAACACTCTATGATCATGATGATCCCGGAAGCATTCGGATCCTCATATCACATCAGTGTGGATAAAAAAGCCTTTTATGAATATCACGCATCAATGATGGAACCCTGGGACGGGCCGGCAGCCATGGTCTTTACCGACGGCTTCAGAGTCGGCGCACTCCTTGACCGGAACGGTCTTAGACCCGCACGGTATATTATAACCAAAACCGGCAAAGTCGTCATGGGTTCTGAAGTCGGTGTACTTGATATAAAACCTGAAGACGTCCTGAGAAAAGGCCGTCTTGCCCCGGGTAAGATGATCGTTATCGATACCCTTAAAAAACGGATTTTAAGAGACAATGAAATAAAATCATCTGTATCCCGACGCAAACCCTACCGCCACTGGCTTGAACACAACCGGATTGACCTCAAAGGTCTTTTCCAGGTGCCTGCAACTGAACATCTGACCAGTACAGAATCGCTGATCAAACTGCAGAAAGCATTTGGATACACCCTTGAAGGTGTAGAAAAGATAATCCTGGCCATGGCTAAAAATGCCCAGGAACCTATCGGTTCAATGGGGGATGATGAAGCCCTTGCAGTCCTGTCGGAAAGGCCCCAGATGCTCTACCGGTATTTCAAGCAGCTTTTTGCACAAGTCACCAATCCGCCGATCGATCCGTACCGCGAAAATCTGGTGATGTCGCTGATGAGTTTTATCGGACGGGAAAGCAATCTTCTAGATGAAACACCGCATCACTGTCACCAGCTGAAGCTGACACATCCCATTCTGACAAATGATGATCTGGAAAAATTGAGAGAGTGTAAAATAGAGGATTTCTCTGTATCAGAAGTTTCGATTATTTTTGAAGCACACAAAACAAAACTTGAAGAAGCGTTAAATGAACTCTGCAAAAATTCAGAAAAACAAATTGATAATGGTTCATCGCTGATCATACTTACAGACAGGGGAGTAAATGAAACCTATGCACCTATCCCGGCACTTCTTGCAACCAGCGCTGTTCATCACCACCTGGTAAGAACCGGCAAGAGACATTTGGCCGGCCTCGTGGTCGAGACAGGAGAAGCCCGTGACGTGATGCACTTTGCCACCCTTATCGGATACGGCGCCAGTGCGGTAAACCCATACCTTGTTTTCACAACACTTGCTGAGCAGAAAAATGAGGGTAAGCTTGAGAGCCTCACCCTTGAGATCGCCATTGATAATTACATAACTGCCATAAAAAAAGCTCTGCTGAAGATAATGTCAAAGATGGGCATATCCACAATCCGTAGCTACAAAGGCGCTCAGCTTTTCGAATCTGTGGGTTTAAACAGCAATTTAATTAATAAATATTTTACCGGAACACCCACTCGTATCGAAGGTATCGGCGTTGAAGAAATCGAAAAAGAAACCTTAATACGTCATGATTCAGTATATAAAGAAGAACATACTGCAGACAACATTCTGGATCCGGGCGGTAGTTACCATATGCGCAGCAATTCACAGAGCCACCTTTTGACAGGTAACGCAATTGTTGTTCTTCAGAAAGCGGTGAGAGAAAATAATTATGACTATTACAAACAATACACAGCTTTGATTAATGACCAGTCCCAAAATCTCTGTACCTTAAGAGGTCTGTTTGCTTTCAAAAAGTCTAAACCTGTTTCCATAGACACTGTGGAACCGGCTGAATCAATAATTAAACGATTCATATCATCTGCCATGTCTTACGGATCAATAAGTCCTGAAGCCCATCGTACCATGGCCATCGCCATGAACCGAATGGGTGCACAGAGCAACTCGGGGGAAGGCGGAGAAGATGAGAACAGATTCAAAAAACAAAAAAACGGCGACTGGGAAATAAGTAAAGTTAAACAAATTGCATCTGGAAGATTCGGCGTATCCAGTAATTATCTGGCAAATGCAGAAGAACTCCAGATAAAAATGGCTCAGGGCGCAAAACCTGGAGAAGGCGGTCAACTTCCCGGTCACAAGGTCAGTGAACTTATTGCCAGTGTAAGATACTCAACTCCTGGCGTAATGCTGATCTCTCCGCCGCCCCACCATGATATCTACTCGATCGAAGATCTTGCACAGCTGATCTTTGATCTTAAAAACAGTAATCCTGAAGCAAGGATATCTGTAAAGCTTGTATCGGAAGTCGGTGTTGGAACAGTTGCAGCAGGTGTTGCAAAGGGAAAAGCAGATATGGTGCTGATAAGCGGTCATGACGGCGGAACCGGAGCTTCACCACTTTCTTCAATAAAATATGCCGGAATTCCCTGGGAAATCGGTCTTGCAGAAACTCAGCAGACACTGCTTTTAAATAAACTCCGGAGTAAAATACGGATACAGGTCGACGGCCAGATAAAAACAGGTCGGGATGTTGTGATTGGAGCGCTGCTGGGTGCTGAAGAATTCGGTTTTGGGACCATGTCGCTTGTTGCTCTTGGCTGTGTAATGATGAGAAAGTGTCATCTGGACGCTTGCCCTGTCGGTGTGGCGACACAAGACCCTGAACTGAGAAAACGTTTTAAAGGAAAACCGGAGCACCTCACAAATTTTATGAATTTTATTGCGCGTGATGTACGGGAAATCATGGCTGAACTTGGATTTAAAACCTTTGACAAAATGGTCGGTCAGATCAGTAAGATCGAAATCAACAAAGCCGTTGAACACTACAAGGCTAAAGGTCTTGATTTTTCAAACATCCTGTATCAGCCTGAACTGGAAAACGGCACCACACTTTACGCAACTTCAAAACAACAGCATGACTTTTCAAATACCCTTGATTTTGAGCTGATCAAACAGGCAAAGCCTGCTCTTAAAAAGTCTAAAAACGTTGATATCAAAATGCCAATACGAAACCGGAACAGAACTGCAGGCACAATGCTCAGCTATGAAGTATCCAAACATTTTGGATCACAGGGACTTCCGGACAATACCATAAACTGTTCTTTTAACGGTTCAGCAGGTCAAAGTTTCGGAGCTTTTCTGGCTAAAGGCATCACCTTTAACCTGGAAGGCGATGCAAATGATTATGTGGGGAAAGGTTTATCCGGAGGAAAAATTATTATTACGCCACCGAAAGAGGCGACTTTCAGGCCTCAGAATAATATCATTACCGGAAACGTAAATTTATTCGGCGCTACCAGCGGCGAAATGTTTATCCGCGGAAAAGCAGGAGAGCGTTTCTGTGTCAGGAACAGCGGGGCAAATGCCGTGGTTGAAGGTGTGGGAGATCATGCCTGTGAATACATGACCGGAGGCCAGGTTGTCATCCTTGGCAATACCGGGATAAATTTTGCTGCGGGAATGAGCGGCGGCATTGCTTATGTCCTTGACTCAGACCAGCTGTTTGATACACGCTGTAATCTTGAAATGGTTGAGTTATCACCTGTGACAGACGAAAACGAATCAAAATTCCTGTATGACATGATAAACAAACATGTTGCACTTACCGAAAGCGGTTATGCCAAAGAAATACTCCATGACTGGGATGAAATGCTGCCGCAATTTGTGAAGGTACTGCCAATTGACTACAAAAAAGCACTTGAACGCTTAAAGGATTTCCAGGCTAAAGAAACAGAGCTGGTGACCGTGACTGAGGAGGTATATTAAAATGGGCAAGTTGAAAGGTTTTCTTGAACACAGCCGGGTAACTCCCTCATACAGGCCCGTTGAGGAACGGCTGAACGACTTTAATGATGTTTGTGAAAAACTCGAAGACACGGAAGTCTGCGCCCAAGCGTCACGCTGTATGGACTGCGGCATCCCTTTCTGTCACTTGATAGGCTGCCCTGTTAATAACCTCATTCCTGAATGGAATGAATATGTCTACAGGGAACAATGGTCTGACGCTCTAAAACGTCTTGAAAAAACCAACAATTTTCCTGAAATAACCGGCCGAATATGCCCTGCTCCGTGTGAAGCCGCCTGTACCCTGGCAATCAATGACAGCCCGGTAACCATTCGTCAGAATGAACTGTCCATCACAGAAAACGCTTTTGCACGCGGCGCCATAAAACCTAGAATTTCGCTAAATAAAACAAATCAACGTGTGGCCATTATCGGATCCGGCCCGGCAGGTCTCGCTGCTGCTCAGCAGCTTGTCCGTTTGGGGCATACGGTTATGATTCTTGAAAAGGATAAAAAGCCCGGTGGCATCCTCAGATACGGCATACCCAATTTTAAACTGGAAAAATGGGTGATTGACCGAAGACTTGAGCAGATAAAGCAGGAAGGCGTCATTTTTGAGACAGATGTGAATGTGGGTGTGGATATTTCAGCACATTACCTGAAAAAATACTTTGATGCAGTTTTGATCACATGCGGTTCTGAAGAACCCCGTAACCTGACTGTACCGGGCAGAGAGCTGAGCGGAATTCATTTTGCCATGGAATATTTGTCTAACGCAAACATGTATTTATCCGCAGACACCCCAATTGAAACGATCCTTACGGCACGGAATAAAAATGTTCTGGTAATCGGCGGCGGCGACACCGGATCCGACTGTGTGGGCACAGCAAATCGTCAGGGCGCAAATAAAGTTTACCAGTTTGAGATCATGCCGAAACCCCTGGAATGGAGCGAATCATGGAACCCGGAATGGCCGGAATGGCCAAATATATTACGCACATCAAGCTCTCATGAAGAAGGCTGTGAACGTAAATGGACGGTTTTGACAAAAGCGTTTGCGGGCAAAAACGGAAAAGTTAAAAGAGCAGATTGCATTGAAGTTGAATGGAAAAACAAAAAAGGCAAAACCGAACTTTGTGAAAAAAAGGGTTCGGAATTCAATATTAATGTAGACATGGTGCTTCTTGCCATGGGATTTACAGGCATTAAAGAAAACAAACTCTTTAATGATTTGAACATTCAAATGACAGATAAAAATACCTTTAAGATAGATAAAAATTATATGACCACAGAACCCGGCGTTTTTGCCGCAGGTGATGCGGTCACCGGCCCATCTCTTGTAGTCAGAGCAATTTATCAGGGCCGAGAAGCAGCATCGAACGTTCACATGAACTTAGTATCCAAACAGGTTAGCAAATCAAATGAAAGAAATAACAAATCATAAGTTTGACATCTTAATTGATTTAAAATATATTTTATCTATGAATTAATAAAAAAGGATATGATCATGAAAGCAAACGCACTTACAAAAGCTTATGCCGAAAACGTCTTTACCATTAAGACCATGCGGAGCTATCTTTCAAAAAATACATACAAAACACTTATGAAAACCGTTCTCAACCGGTCAACAATTAACGCTGTAATAGCTGACGAAGTCGCAGACGCAATGAAGACCTGGGCACTTGCCAAAGGAGCCACCCATTTTACACATTGGTTTCAGCCCTTAACCGGAGCAACCGCAGAGAAACATGACTCCTTTATTGAGCCGGACCGTGAAGGAGAATGCATGATGGTTTTTTCAGGGAAAGAACTGATACAGGGTGAACCCGATGCTTCTAGTTTTCCTTCCGGGGGACTGCGAGCAACATTTGAAGCCCGCGGCTATACCGCATGGGATCCCACTAGCCCGGCATTCATTAAAGAAGGTGAAAAAGGGTCGACCCTTTGTATCCCAACTGTATTTTGTGCCTATAACGGAGAAGCTTTGGATGAAAAAACACCTCTTCTTAAATCAATGGATGTTCTGTCAGTACAGATCAATAGACTGGCAAAACTTTTTGGAATCAAAACCAAAGGAAAACACTCTTATCCGACCCTTGGCGCTGAGCAAGAATATTTCCTGATTGACAAAGAGTTCTATGACTCAAGACTTGACCTTTTACAAACAGGAAGAACTCTTTTTGGAAGACAGCCTGCAAAACATCAGCAAATGGATGATCACTATTTCGGGGCTATAAAACCCAGGGTCATGGCTTTCATGGAAGACCTGGACCGTAGACTATGGAAGCTGGGGATACCGGCCAAGACCCGTCATAATGAGGTATGTCCGGCACAGTTTGAGATCGCACCAGTCTTTGAGGAACTTAATCTCGGAATCGATCATAATATGCTGACCATGGAAATCTTAAGAAACACAGCTGAAGATCACGGCTTTTCCTGTCTTCTTCATGAAAAACCTTATGCCGGCGTAAACGGATCCGGTAAACATAACAACTGGTCAATCGTTGGACCTGACGACAAAAACTGGCTAACACCGGGTGACAACCCCCATGAAAATGCAAAATTTTTAACCATCATCTGCGCGCTGACCATGGCTATTGATAAACATGCAGGTCTGCTTAGAGCCACAGTTGCCTCAGCAGGAAATGACCACCGACTGGGTGCAAATGAGGCGCCGCCGGCTATCATTTCAATTTTTTTAGGTGAACAACTTTACGATGTCATTGAACAACTCGAAAAGGGAAAAGCCACCTCATCCAAGAAAGGCGGGGTTATAAAAATTGGAGTCACCTCATTACCGCAACTTCCCCGTGATGCCACGGACCGTAACAGAACCTCACCTTTTGCCTTTACCGGCAATAAGTTTGAGTTTAGAGCTCTTGGCTCAAGCCAGAACTGTTCCCCCTCTGATACGATTCTTAACACAATTGTTGCGGATGCCCTGGATGAAATTTGTACAAAACTTGAAACCAGCATTGAAAAAGGTAGGGATTTTAATGACACCCTGCAATCAATTCTTCAGGCTATCGTTAAAAAACATAAACGGGTTCTGTTTAACGGAGATAATTATACAGATGCCTGGAAAAAGGAGGCTAAAAAACGCGGACTGCCTAACCTGGTAACCACCCCTGAAGCATTAAAGGCCTTCACCACAAAAGAAACAATTAAGATCTTTGAAAAATACGGAGTACTCACCGCAAGGGAGCTTGAGTCTCGCTACATGACGTATCTTGAAATATATGAAGCTGAAACGATCATTGAGGCGGAATGTGCAAATACCATTGCAAAAACCATGATCGTTCCTGCTGCAGTACGATATCAGGCGGAACTCGCAGATTCCATCAACATGGCTAAATCAGTTCTTGGAAAAATCAGCCAGGTTGAAAGTAAAAAACTTTTAGCTGAGATATCAAGAGAACTTGAAGCCGTATTGAAAAACGCGGCAGAACTTGAAACCGCAATCAAAAGCAATAAATCATCTAAAATGATCTCAGTTCAGCACAAGCTCAGAACCGCAGTTGACAACCTTGAGGGTCTGGTGTCAAGAGCCGATTGGCCATTACCAAGCTATACAGAAATGATGTTTGTCATGTAAATTATTTATTCTAAATAAACAAATAAAAAAGAGCCTGTGACCTTATCCCAGTCACAGGCTCTTTTTTATTAATACTCATATTAACTTCTAAAATAAGAACACAAACCATATTTCACTACGTGGCACATACCCGTAACATTAAATTTTCTTATGGTTACTGGGTTATAAAATAAAAGGCAGAGCCGAAACTCTGCCTTTTATTACTATTACTTATTAAATAACAAAAATAATTTCTTAAGGGTAGAATATTGGAAAGCCACCACACACATCTGTTACATTCTCAGGATTGGAGGGGTCTACTTCCGTATACGCATTCCAGATGAATTCATTTCCTTCCATGCAGTGAACATCACAAAGAGCCCCATGTCCCGCATAGTCATTTTCTGGCATGATTGCTTGAATTTCTCCAGTTCCGTCTCTTGTACTGCAAGTATCTGAACTATATACCGATGGTGTTGCTTCCGTACCTCGGCTTGCACACTTTACTTCAGCAGACTCAGGGGTAAAATCGGGGCCAATATAGTCAGAACAGTAATAAGAATTTCCCTGGGAAAACCAGAACAAACAGCTTCCATTTGGGTAGGACTCTGTCCTGGATCTTGGATCCGTACACTCTAAAGCTGATGGTGTGATCAGTACAGGATCATCTTCAAAACTTTTTGACAGAAACCAGCTCAGGATTGCCTGGTGACTTAAAAGTTTACAGTAGCGGACTCCCTTGTATCTTTCGTCGTCACCCGCGAGAGGATTATCATATGCAACGTAAAGACCCAGGGGCTCATACCATAAAACACCCCACCATTCGGTGAGCATTGTAGCGGGATCAACAGGAAGCCATCCGGAACTTTGAAGAACAGGGTTAGAGTCGGGTTCATTCCCGGGGTTGTCATCCCGTATAAAGAGAAGAGGCTGGCCTTCAGCAGAATATTTGGCCTGCTCATCAGGACTGAGAAGAGAAAATGTCGCGGCATAGATCTCATCCTGAACATCGGCACAGGTCCCCTGTTCTCCATCAAGAATAATACCAAAGTTGTCCTCTATTCCATCTTTTGATTTCATCTTTGTATTAATTATGCCGTTAATTTCCGGGGGCGCATTCATATAAGCGGACATATCTTCAGGACTAAAGTTGAAATATGGCTGAACCCAGTTTTCTGCAGCATTAATTCCCACATAAGAGCCGCCAAACTCAAGCCAGTTGACTTCAGTAGCTCTCACCTCGATGCCTGTACCTTCAATATGTGTTGTCATTATCTGTGCCTGTTCAATAATCTGATCATCTAAGACCCCTGCAGCTGGATATCTGTCAGCAGTAAAATCATAAGGCTGTACTACTGTCTGAGGAATAACAGGCCACCCGCGTAACGGAATAAAACGATAATCACTGGCAGTAGGGACAATAAGGAGTTGTCCACTTTCCAGATTGCCAAATGAATAATAACCATTTTGATCAGTGGTGGTTTCAGCTATAAAAACATCACTAGCGCAATTATTTTTGTAAATTGCTACCGTAGCCTGGATATTACAATTGATAGTTCCATAAATTGTATCTGAATCACAAGCATCTCCTGTGCTGTCACTGTCTGCATCTTCCTGATTCAGGTTAACAGCATTAGGGCAGTTATCGAAATTATCACAGACCGTATCTTCATCTGAATCAATGCACTGTCCACCGCGGACACAGCGTTCATAGTTCTCACCATATACACCGTCCCGGTATTTAACACCAAAGTACATCTCACCGTCTGAGTAATCAATTGATAGTGCTTTAAACTTATGACATCCTGCACAACTTGTGCCGGACCAGTAGATATCACTTTGTGTGTTAGGGAAAAACTGTGTATCGACTGCAGGATTACTTTTCCCCAGGTCAACAATTCGCTCCTGTTCCCTTGCCGTGGGCAACCGCCAGTCAGTATATTCACCCAGGGTAAGATCCTCACAGTATTTCAGAGAATCATTCCAGGTTCTTGTGATATCCTTGTCTCTAGTGCTTCCGTCATCAGTTTTCTGTTCCCACATCAGTCCAGTTGTACTATCTGTTACAATTCCGTTTCCATTATCAACAAAACTGGAGACCGGTAAGGTGCTTCCACTTACACAACGTACTTTACTCTGAGGATACAGTGTTGTCGTGTAAGAGACTATTTGACCAAAGGGCAAAGACACTCTCCACCTGATTGACGCATTATCATGATACCCTGAAGTAGTCCAGTAGAGAACATTTGGAGGAGAACCCGCAGTATAGTAGGGAAACAAGGCTGGATCCAGAGCCGGGCTTGTGAAATTATAATTCAAAAGAGTCGAATATTCAGGACGGGTCGGGGTTCGCCAGTCTTCCTTTCCTCCAAGATCAAGATTTTCACAATATGATAAAGCTTCTTCCTCCGTAAAAAGTTGCGTCTCATTTGTTTCCGACTTTTGCTCCCAGATGAGACCCGTTATTTTGTCTTTGATGGTTCCGTCATTGTTGTTAATCAGATCAGGCATGTTTATCGAATAGGTAGCATCCTGACCGTAAAAATCCTCCCCTTCTTCCGGACAATACGGATCTGAATCGCAAACCTGGTTGAAACCATCCATATGCCACTCATCACATATTATCCTCTCCCAATCATAACAAAGACTCTGACCGGAGTCAGGAAGTATTAGTTCCTGAGATACTGCGGATGATGCGATAACCAGTCCTGAAATAATAACCAAAATAACTGAGTAAACGTTTTTTCTGTTCATTTGACGCCCCCTTTTTATTTAAGATTGTTAGTTTTCAGAATAATATTAGTTAAGTTATATAGTTTTTATTCAATTTTAACATTTTTAACCTATTGTTTATGTGATCTGCTCGAAATATAGCATAAATCAGAATAAAAAGAAAACAAATATTTTATAAAATAAAATACAATAATCTAAAATAAAATACAATAATCTAAAATAAAATACAATAATCTAAAATAAATTTAAATTATAAAGAATGAAAGTATTAAACCTAAAGAGTTTTTTGGCTTAAAGGAAAGTGAACATATTCAGAAATAGCTAAGTTAGGGTTTAGAATGAATTTTCCCAAAACCTTTTAAAAAAATAATAATTCATATTAATTAAATAATTATTGCGTATTCAAAACTGCAAGGTTGTTCTGGTTCTAATTCGCCTTCTCAATATTTTACAGAAACTCCTCCAGCCTTTGTTTAAGTTCTGTGTAATGGAAAAGCTTATTAAAATCAACCAGACCTGCAAGAGCCTTTAAATGAATCCGCACGCCAGTCTCTTCCAGAATAGCTACCGGATTAAGTCCACCAACCATAATAGAACCAATACGGCCTTCACTCACAGGTACTTCAAGTAAAGGCTGACTGGGCTGCCCGATACGCATTAAACAGCCAAGCCCCACATAGTCCAGTTTTTCCGCAAGTTCAATCACCAAGTCTCTACTTTGGGCGGGAAATTCTCTAAAGCTCGCCCCGATCAAACCGTTTCCGGTTTTTACCGCGCCCACATAATCAGTCATCCCGCTTCTAATAAATACTTCCAGAGGATCAATACTGGTTCCGTCATAGTTGATAATCTCTACAAAACGAGTGGCCTTCTTTTCCTGGAGTTCAAGTAAACCCCCGAAACGTGAATTTGTCGGAATACCATATTTTAGAAGCACACCGTTGACCGTGATGGAACATACCGTTCCAAAACCGATCATATTCTCCGGAATAGTCAGGTGCCCCACCCTTTCACCCGGCCCGAAAAGCGTTACCAAATGTCCCATAGCAAAACCATATTCAAAAACCCGGTTCATCATTTCAAGACAGTCCATCACTCTATGCGGTTCAATCAGGGAAAGATTTACCACCACATTTCCGGTTTTTTTATTTAAATCAAAATCCATGGCATAGGTCAGTTGATCGATCTTTGAAGAAAGAAATCCAACCCTATCAATGATGCTTGATGAGTCCAGTTCATTCAGTCCAAGCTCCGTTATTTTACGGCCCCGTTTTTTAATATTTTCAGTAAAACCTGCCTGATCCATTTTCACGAGATAAAAACGTACAGTGCGCTGGCTGATATCATAACCAAGTGTTTTAAGTTCATCAGCGATCTTGGAACTGCTGAGCGGCAAATCAACTTTACTGAGAATATTTAAAATTGACTGCTGTTTCTTTTTAATTTTTTCAAGCATACGAAAACCTTATATTGTGGCAATTTTGCCAATCAAATTCATAATAAATGAATTACATTAAAAAACAAGAATAATTTAATCGTAAACACACAAACTAAAGACCATCCATTGAATAATAGCTAAAACTTTGAGCTGCTGATTTAAAATTGTTTAGTTAAAAAATCTTAACATATTGATTTTATTTCTTTTTATATAAAACAAGAACATCATATTAGGATAATTTAACAAACAAAACTATCTCGGATTAAATATTACAAACCACCAATGTACTGTTTTTATACACACGAATCTTTTTAAAACTTATTGACTTTTTGAAAGCCTAGTAATATAATTTTAAATTTTTAACAAAATAGTGGCAACCAACAGCCGCCCAAATTAACACATAACAACACCACATTAACATCTATCAAATAAGGAGATAAAAATGGCAGCAAAAAACTCAAAGTATGTTGATACAGTCTTAGAAAAAGTAAAAAAACGTAATCCTGGAGAAACAGAGTTTATCCAGGCAGTTACCGAAGTACTGGAAACATTGTCTCCGGTTTTGGACAAAAACAAGAAATATGAAGAAGCGGCAATCCTGGAAAGAATAGTTGAACCAGAAAGACAGATCATCTTTCGTGTTCCCTGGACCGATGATAAAGGTAATGTCCAGGTAAACAGAGGATTCCGTTTTGAGTTTAACAGCGCCATCGGACCCTATAAAGGCGGATTACGCTTACATCCTTCAGTAAATCAGAGCATATTAAAATTCTTAGGATTTGAACAGGTTTTCAAAAATTCCTTAACAACCCTTCCTATGGGTGGTGGAAAAGGCGGATCTGATTTCGATCCCAAGGGTAAGTCTGACAATGAGATTATGCGCTTCTGTCAGTCTTTTATGACTGAACTTTATCGTCATATCGGACCGAATACCGACGTTCCTGCCGGAGATATTGGTGTGGGGGGTCGCGAGATCGGATTTTTATTCGGACAGTATAAAAGAATAAGAAACGAGTTTACCGGCATTTTAACCGGTAAAGCATTAAACTGGGGAGGTTCACTGATTCGTCCTGAGGCTACCGGATATGGTACAGTTTATTTTGCTGAAGAAATGTTAAAAACTAAAGGTGACAGCATTAAAGGAAAAACTGTTGTTATTTCAGGGTCAGGAAATGTTGCGCAGTATGCAGTAGAAAAAGTTAATCATTTAGGCGGCAAAGCAGTCTCTTTATCAGATTCCAGCGGTACAATTTATGATCCTGACGGAATAGACGCTGAGAAGTTAGCTTTTGTCTTGGAACTTAAGAACGTGAAAAGAGGCAGAATCAAGGAATATGCTGATAAATACAACTGTGAGTATTTAGAAGGTAAAAAACCCTGGGGAATCAAATGTGACTGTGCGCTGCCCTGTGCGACCCAGAACGAAATTGATGCCAATGATGCAAAAACGCTTTTAGATAACGGTTGTTTTCTGGTCAGTGAAGGTGCAAACATGCCTTCAACACCTGAAGCAGTCGAACTTTACCTTGGAAAAAAGATTCTTTATGGCCCCGGAAAAGCTGCAAATGCCGGCGGCGTAGCCACTTCAGGGTTAGAGATGAGCCAGAATTCAGAGCGCCTTTCATGGACCCGAGAAGAAGTCGATGAAAAGCTGCACAACATTATGATTGCTATCCATCAACAGTGTGTTGATGCAGCTAACGAATACGGTCAGCCTGGCAACTATGTTATGGGCGCCAACATTGCCGGCTTTGTAAAAGTTGCCGATGCAATGATAGATCAGGGCGTCGTTTAATAACCAGCCCAAGTTAGAAGAACAAAAAATCCCGTTAGAGATTAATTTCTCTTGCGGGATTTATTTTTTTTGATTTTCGCCAGAACTTCATTAGTTTAACATAATCGAAATCTCCCGCACGCCTGCTGGTCACATAAATGTTACAGTCATCAACGTAACACCCCCTATCGGGTGTGTAGAGGACTTTCACCTCCGAGTAAATGATCCTACCGGGCGCACAATAAAAAAAAGGGAGCAAAAAAGCTGCTCCCTTTAATAACATGTAATCCTGGACAAGATATATTAAATACCGAGTTCCAGATACTTATGAATGGAATCTGCAGCAACTCTTCCTGCACCCATGGCAAGAATTACGGTTGCCGAACCAGTAACAATATCACCGCCGGCCCAGACTCCTTTAATGCTGGTCTTCCCAGTCTTTGAATCTGCAACAACATATCCCCATTTATTAAGCTCAAGACCTTCTGTAGACTGGGTTAAAAGAGGATTCGGACCTGCTCCCACAGCAATAATTGCCAGGTCACATTCAAGGTCAAACTCAGAACCCTCAATGGGTACCGGCCTTCTCCGTCCGGAATCATCAGGCTCACCCAATTCCATCTTTAGACCAGTCATGGAAGTTAATCGGCCTTTTTCGTTTCCATTAAACTTAACCGGACTGGTTAAAAAATAAAACTCAACCCCCTCTTGTTCAGCATGATGTACTTCTGCAGCCCGGGCAGGAACCTCCTGCATAGAACGTCTATAAACAATCCGTGATGTTTCAGCACCCAGACGAAGCGCAGTTCTGGCCGCATCCATGGCAACATTACCAGCTCCAAGGGTTATTACATTTTTACCCCTGATAATCGGCGTATCATATTTTGGGTACAAGTATGCTTTCATTAAATTTGAACGGGTCAGGTATTCATTTGCAGACATTATTCCAATCAAATTTTCACCTGGCACCCTTAAAAAAGTAGGCAAACCAGCTCCTACTCCGATAAATATCGCATCATAGCCTTCTTCAAAAAGCTCTTCCAAAGAAACAGTCCTACCTACAACTGAATTACATTCAAGCTTAACCCCTAGCTTTTCAAGACCGGCGACTTCAGAAAAAACAATATCTTTTGGCAGCCTGAATTCCGGGATACCATAAACAAGAACTCCACCGGGCTTATGAAATGCTTCAAAAATTGTTACTTCATGCCCTTTTTGAATAAGATCGGACGCAACAGTAAGACCGGACGGACCTGAACCTACCACAGCTACTCTTTTACCGGTTAACGGTTTCTTTTCAAGTTTTGGTGCTTTTCTGCTTTTTCTTTCATAATCTGCCGCGAACCTTTCAAGGTTTCCAATAGCAACCGGTTCTCCTTTCACACCCAGAACACACTTACCTTCACACTGAAGTTCCTGAGGACACACCCTTCCACATACTGCCGGAAGACCGTTTTTTTCCCAGATTCTGCTTATTGCACCGGTAAAATCTCCATCCCTGATTAATTTAATAAACCCCGGAATATCAACGCTAACAGGACATCCGTCAATACATGCCGGTTTTTTACATTGGATGCATCTTGATGCCTCTATTTGGGCAGTTTCTTCTGACTGACCGGTCGGCACCTCATCAAAATTTTTAGCCCTTATTGAAGCTTCCTGTTCAGGCATTAATTGTCTTGGTGTTTTTTCTTTTTTTACCTTTTTTTCTGCCATTTATTCCTCCATTATAAGACCGCGACTGAGTGGATAATCTAGCCCTTTAGACTACAAACATGTTCTTCACGACTCTTTTTTTCGTCCTCCGAATACGCCTGAAGTCTGAGCATCAGTTCATCAAAATCAACTTCATGTCCATCAAACTCAGGCCCGTCAACACAAGCAAATTTTGTCTCGCCTCCTACACTTACCCTGCATCCGCCACACATACCGGTGCCATCTATCATAATAGGATTAAGGCTGACCAGTGTTTTTACATTTTTCTCCTTTGTTACCTGACAGACAAATTTCATCATAGGAACCGGACCGATCCCAACAACAAGCTTAACATCTTCTTTTTCAAGCACATCTTTTAAGACATCTGTTACAAATCCTTTATGTCCGTATGAACCATCATCTGTACACACATTAAGTTCATGTGAGGCCTTATTCATCTCGTCTTCAAGAATAAGCAAATCCTTGTTCCTTGCACCAATAATACTAATAACCTTATTTCCAATCTGCTTCAATCCGCGTGTAATCGGATGCAGGACAGCAACACCTGTACCTCCTCCCACACAAACAACAGTACCAAGCTTCTCAAGATGGGTAGCCTGGCCCAATGGACCAATAACATCCTGATAACCATCTCCAGGCTTTAACTCCTTAAAAAGCAAAGTTGATTTACCAACAACCATATAAATAACTGTTATCGTACCTTTTTCAGGGTCAGTATCAGCCATTGTAAGAGGAATTCTCTCCCCCGTTTCGTTTGCTTTAAGAATCACAAACTGTCCGGGCTTTGCTTTTTTTGCAATAAGTGGTGCTTCAATCTCATTTAATATCACATTGCCCTGGGACATTTCTTCACGTCTGACAATCTTAAACATTTCAACCCTCCGGTTTTACTTTATTTAGCGAACAAAACCTATTTTAAGCCAATTTAGAATAATAACTTAAATAAAATCATTTTTCAACTTAATTTATTAAGAACAGAGTGTTTTACTACAGAGTAAGTCAAATTCTTTATTCATTATGTACAAAGGCAGATTGGCTTCAGGATCTGAACTTTAATCTTGGTATTTTTTTGACAGAACAAACTGATTTTGGCTGTTCAGACGATTAATTTTACAAGGACCCATAAAAAACTTAAAGGATAGATCTTCCATCAATTTTATCATCTACAGGAATATTAAGGAGATCAAGAATAGTAGGAGATATATCAGTTAAACAGGAATTTAATTTACTCAAGTCAAAACCTCTCAAATATAAGAAAGCAGCCTGACTCGTTGGAACACCTTCATATCTATCCTTACCCAAAAGATGATCTTTATCAATATTACTTCTCAACTCATATCCGGAAATTCCCTTCAGCATAAAATCCGGAGCCCGTTCAAACGATCACACTAGTAAAGATCTTCTTTTTTTGAAATAGATTTTATAATCGGTATTCCTGTAAAATCGTCTTTAAATTTTAATACTGCCCTCCATCAGGCTTTCCCTCAAACAATTATATTCATGCACCCGACTCAACTCATCCACCAGACATCACGCCTCTGAGGTTTATATATACTCTGCCAGAGTCCAGAGCAAAACTTTAGTACCTATTGGGTCAATATCATCAAATGTTACTTTTCCATCCCTCTTCATCTTTAACAGTCCATCAATTCTAAACCAGATATTCAGATAAACTTCACCCTTCATAACCGCTGTAGCGTAATCTGAAATCAGGATAAAATCAGTATCATCAGCTGTTTTATCCACCAGCTCCCCAACCAAGGCATCAACCTTTTTAAAGTAATGGGTGAAATTTGCATGCCACTGTGAACCCAAATTAGCATAATCATTCCATAGGTAACGATTAATTCGTCCAGTCCCGGTAATAATGCCTGCAAAAAAATTCCAGTCTACCCTGTCCATAAAATAATTAAATGTCTTACGCCACTTTTTAAGTATATAAAAAAGATCGGCATAAATCGTATCGCAATCATTGTACAGATAAAAATTGAAGATACCCGTAACGGTGTTGCCCAGTACATTATCGATACATACGGCGACAATGTAATCATCGAGCTCAAATGGGGACAGGACGCAAAGGTTATCGGTAGCGAAATTCAGGTTACCTCAATTGAATATGCACAGTTCCTGAAAGACAGGGGATATGTTGTTATCCTAATCCATCAAAACCTGAAGTTAAAAAGGCTTTTAAAGATGGTTCTATTAAATCTTTTGCTCGTCACAATAGACTTAGCTATACTGATCTTTCAATTCCTTAAAAAGTACAGGCTAACTTTATCGGTGCAGTTGCCGACCTTAGAAAACTCGATTTCAAGAGAATCTCTCTTAAGACCGGATCTTACGGAAATGAAGCACTCGCAATGTCAATGAAGCTGGCAACAGATTCTGATCTTGATCTTCTGACTATTGACGGATCGGGCGATGGAACAGGAATGAGCCCATGGAATATGATGGAAACATGGGATGTGCCTTCAATCAACTTGCACGCTAATGCATACAAGTATGCCAATATCCTTGCTTCTCAGGGTAAATGCGTAATTGATATGGCTTTCGCAGGAGGTCTGGCACTCGGCGCACCATTTACAAAACTGATCTGCAGGGGCCGTTCTGTGATGATCCCGGGTTACCTCGGATCAAACATTGAAGGCGCTATCTATCCTGAGAGAAAGAAAAACTTTCCGGTCACTGGGACAAACTTCCGCCTGAAGTTGAAGAACTCGGATCAAGTGCTGAAAAGATCTTTGCCGGATACAAGACTGTACAGAAAAAAGTCGGCGCAAAAGAGATGAAGAATATCCCTTACGGCGCTATCGCAATGGTTACTCTTACTGACAAACTAAGCTGTGGACTCCAGCAGCTAATGTCAGGAACCCGAAAGTTTAATTTAAGTGAGATTTCACGCAACGAGATATTCTCTGGCAACAGAGAAACCGAAGCAGAAACAAAAGTTCCATTTATCACTGCTGTTGAGGATGAATCTACAAAGAAAATTCTCAAAGGCTAGTTATTTTTAAAACTAAAAAGGGCCCGTTTTTTTACGGGCCCTTTTTTTATTTTAATCCCAAATTTAAAAAGTTTTTATAACTTCAGATCAAAAGCTGTATTCCTCTCAGTTGTTAAAACCCAGGGCATCGATAATTTCTTCTATCTCTTTAAAATCGCTTATATCTGCATTAATTAATTCGAAACCTGTGTCGTAGATTTCCGTATTGACGCTCTCTTTACACCACTTACTTTTTGCATCAAAATTTAAATACTTTTTCTCACTCAAATCTGTCTTAAGAAGTATTCTCAGGTGAAACATTTTACCTGTCTCTATAGGCGTTTCACTCATTAACATTATACCTTTGGTAGTTATGTCAACCAGAAAACCAATTGGTTTATCTATATCCCTATCTATTGCTTCCAAATAATAAATGAGATGACGTCTCTGCATTTTCCTTTGTTCACTATTTGTTTTACCCATAACAAATATCCTTCAGTTAAGCAGTCTAATAAATTTTTAAGTAACTTAGTAAATTTTATATTCTATATCGTCTAATATATAACTTTATTTCATCATGTTTATCAAGTACAATTTTTTAAAATAATAAAAATAATCTTTTCTGAATTCTGCCCTGCAAGGCTGCCAAACTAATAATCCCTGCGCCAATTTATCTGGTTTAATGTTACAATATAGCTTATATAAACTAATCCTAAACACTGACAAGCGATAATAAATATATTATGAAAAAATTAATTCTTGCGACAGCTTCACCCCGAAGAATTGACATGTTAAATGATATGGGAATAAGCTTTAAAGCTGTTAAAAGCTTTTATGATGAACCGGAACGAAGAAAAGGGCAACTTCCTTCAGAATATGTTGAGGCTAATTCAAAGGGAAAGGCAAAATCAGTTTCAAAAAAAGTTAATAAAGGAATAATTGTCGGCTCAGATACTGTTGTGGTTTATAAAAACAGGGTCCTGGGAAAACCTAAAAACATAAACGAAGCCTTTGAATACATTTATCTGCTGAATGGAAAAACCCACTCAGTTTACACGGGGCTTTCTATTATTAACGGTGAAACCGGAAAACTTCTTTCTTCACATGAAAAAACCCTCGTTACATTCAGGAATCTTACGGAATCGGAAATAACCGATTATCTTAATATGTTTGATCCATTGGATAAGGCGGGAGCATATGCAATTCAGGGGGTAGGAGCACTTATTGTGGAAAAAATTAATGGCTGTTATTATAATGTAGTAGGTTTCCCAATCTCAAAACTTGAAAGCATGCTGGTAGATTTTGGTACATCACTATTTAAATATATGAAAAAATAAATCATGAACACCGAAAAGATACTTTATATACCTATAGACCTGAGTGTGCTTCGAATTGACGAAGTAAATCCTTTTAATTTTTATCTCAAAACAGGCCCTGTAAATAATAAATATGTCCTCTACTCAAAAAAAGGCTCGCGTTTTACAGAAAAGCTACAGATGGAGCTCATCTCCAACGGCGTAAAAATAATTTATGTACCAGATACGGATCGTGAAGTTTATCTGGAATATATTGAATGGAATCTCCAGGATATTATTAATGACAAAAGCATAAACCCTGAGGAAAAATCAAAGATAGTATATAATTCAAGTAAACACCTGTTTACAAAACTTTTTTATGAACCTCGAATCGAGACTATTCTTCGTACTAAAAAAACAATTAACCACTTAGTGGACATTATCATTTCTGACCCAAAAACGACGGGACATCTAATCCGTATTACAGAACATGATTATGCCACCTATACACATTCCATAAATGTCGGGATCTTGAGCCTTGCATTTGTAAAAGATATTTTAAAAAATATTTCTATAAAAGAATTTTATAATCTTGGGTCTGGTTTTTTTCTCCATGATATAGGTAAAACTTTAATCCCTCTGGATATTCTTAATAAAAAAGGCCCTCTGGATTTCAATGACTGGATGATGATGAAAACTCATCCGCAAAAAGGTTATAAAATGCTTAAACAGGCAGGGGTTATAAATGAAGAAGCTTCAACTATCGTGCTTCAGCACCATGAAAGAACCGATGGTTCAGGATATCCTAAAGGGCTGAAAGGTGATGAAATAAATATTTTTGGTAAAATATGTTCAATCGTTGATTCGTTTGATGCCATGACCACTAACAGATATTACCAACCTGCCTTATCATCGTTTGAGGCTATGAATATTATAAAGGAAAAAATGCAGAATAAGAAATTTGACGAGGACATCTTTAAAAAGTTCGTTAACTTTTTTTCTGAAAAATAATTATTCTTCACAACTGAAAAGTACCGTCTCAGCCCGAGCCCCTGAACGCCAGATTATGCGCAGACTTTTAAGTTCTCAACCAGATGCTTCACCTTTGTCATGCTTACAAGAATTGATGACACTGCTTCTTTATCCGCAAGAAATTTAAGAGCCTTTAAACCGGGCAATGAGGATAGCTTCTTTGTAAAGGCAATACATTCCCTGAAATTATCTCTGTTTCTAAACAGCGGATTAAACCGTCTCACATCATTTTTGCCCGGTTTAAAATCCTCGCATATTTTACCCGACAAAAGCCCTTGGGCAAGCGGACTATAGCAGATAAACCCGATCCCATTCTTTTCACAAAAGGGGAGAATATTTTTTTCAGCATCGCGTTGAACCATATTGTATAATGCCTGCTGCGATGTAATCTCTGCCAGATCAACTGCTTTACCAAGCTGTTCTATATTGAAATTGCTGACCCCGATAAACCTTATTACCCTGTTTTTCTTCAGCTCCGTTAAAGTCTCCAGTGTTTCACTAAGCTCTGTTTTTTTATCCGGCCAGTGAATCTGATACAGATCAATATAATCAGTTTTAAGCCTTCTCAGACTTGATTCTATATCTTGTAAGACAGCATCTCTGGTTAAATCATGAAAAACCCGGCCCCTGTTATCCCACTTCAGCCCACATTTTGTAGCAATAATAACTTTTTTTCTTACTGAAGAAAGTACAGTCCCCAAAAGTTCCTCTGATTTTCCAAAACCATAGACAGGTGCCGTATCAAAGAAATTAATACCATTCTCAATTGATTTTTCAACTGTTTCTAAAGCGTCCTTTTCATTTACATCACCCCAACCTTTGCAGGATAAGGCCCATGCGCCATAACCGATAACGGAGACCTCAAGGCCCGATTGCCCCAGCTTTCTGTATTCCATTATGCCTTCTTTTAGTTTATTTATTCGCCATAGTCATATAGCTGCTTATTCAATAGTAAAATTGGAAAAGTAAAATTGGAAGATCAGGAAGACAGAGTGTCGGACACCTTATGAAACAGATTTTTTAAATCACAGGGTTTGCCCAGCACGGAAAGGACATGCCCCTCATCTAAACTTTTTTTTGCCAGAGGATCAAGAGGAAAGCCAGTTATCATCAATATCTTTGCTTTTGGATCATGTGATTTTATTTTCGAACTTGATTCATAACCATTCATGACCGGCATATGTATATCCATTAATACGATGTCAGGTTTAATCACACAGTATTTTTCGACACCTTCAGATCCGTTATTGGCAGTGTCCGCCTGATACCCCATATGTTCAAAGAACTCTTTATACAGTTCATGTAAAGGCTTATTATCGTCTATTATGAGAATTTTTTTTGAGGCCATAATTAAATTGATTTTATTTATTGATATTTTTTAAAAAAGTAATCAACTTAAAACATTTTTAGCACATATAGTTATTGTTTATAATTTAAACACACTATACAGTGCGGTGTCCAGTTTTTTTTACTTCCAAAATAAATTGATTCCATAGGCAAAGTAATGACTTGAATGCTTAGAATCTTGATTCTATTATAATTGAGCTGTGATTTTGGCAACATAATAAGTAATCATATAGGCTAATAATCCAAGAGCAACTCCAAGAATCAAGCCTCCCAGCATCATTGCCCCGCCTACTTCCAGACCCAGATTTAAAAAATCATTAAAAGAGGTAAGCTTCAACGAGTTAAAGGGTGAGGGCTTATCAAGAATTAACATACCCAGTTTATAGCTTATATAATAACAAAAAGGGAGAGTTAAGGGATTACTTATCCAGACGCCAAGCAATGCAGCACGTTTGCTGCCCCTGAAAATATGTCCAAGAGGTACTGAGATAATAGTGTGAAAAGGAAAAGTTGGAGTCATGCCTACAAAAACCCCGATCCCCATTCCCAAAGCAAGGTAATGGGGATTACCGTGTAATTCCTTAAAACTCTGAATTATTTTCTGAAAATAAAGGTTAAGAGTATATTTATAACCAATGTTCGTTACTGGTTGTTTCTCCATTCTCTGCCCAAGTAATCAGATTTTTAAATTTACTGAAGTTAACATGAAAACTTTTGCATTACAAATAATAAAGGCATTGTTGGAAGTTAATCGAATTGAAATTATCAATCTTTGATAAACAGACCAAACATTTTCTTCAGGAACGACTTTTTCTCCGGCTGAATTTTTCCTTCGGGCTGTTTTTTTCCTCCGGGCTGTTCTACCGCGGGTGTAAAATTTTCGCCGTATTTTTCCCTGTAATATTCAAGCCTTTCTTCATGAGTCCTTTGTGGCGCCTGGCTTTTATGGACTTTTTTAATTCTGTGCTCTTTTGTGGACACTTTTATATCCGAATGTTTTTTAACCGGATGTGATTTTATGTTACTGGTCTGTTTTTTTATAGGTGTTTTATGAGTAAGAGGTTTCTTCCTGCCTGTTGCGCCCGGTTTTAAAACTTTTTTGTGATGAGGTTCATGCCGATCTTTTTCCAGCCTGAAATGTTTCCCAGCGCTTAAGTCTTTTTCAAACATGTTTTCATCCGGCCATTCAACAGGGATCTGAGTGTTTGTAAGCGCTTCTATAGATTCAAGGGCGTATACAAATTTTTCACAGGCAAGTGATATTGCTTTTCCTTCTTTACCAGCTCGTGCGGTTCGGCCTATCCGGTGGACGTAGTTTTCAGCATCATTAGGCAGGTCATAGTTAATAACCATTTCAAGGTCATCAACATGAAGTCCCCGTGCCGCAACATCGGTTGCTACCAGATATTTTAATTTGCCGGACTTTATACTTTCTATGATTTTAAGGCGTTTGCTCTGCTGCAGGTCGCCCATGATATATTCGCATTGATAACCATTACATTCAAGACGTTTAGAAACTTCATGGGCTTTGCTCTTGGTATTGGTAAAGATTATGCAGTTTTCCGGATTTTCTGATTTAAGAATTCCAAGAAGTAATTTCATCTTCTCTTCTTTGCCAACGTGGTAAAGCTTTTGGGATATTTTATCAACCGTAATATTTTCCGAGGCTATTTCAATTTCAACAGGATTATTCATAAATTCCCAGGCCAGTTCTTTTGCCCTGTAGCTGAGTGTTGCACTAAACAGCATTGAGATACGTTCAGAAAAGTGAGGCATGTTCTTAAGCATCTTCTTAATATCAGGCAAAAAACCCATATCAAAAAGCCGATCTGCTTCATCAATTACCAGAAAACCGGTTTTTCTGAGATCCAGCTTTTTTTGCTGATTAAAATCAATGAGTCGGCCCGGGGTCCCGATAATAATATCCACACCATCTTTCAGAAGCTTTTCCTGTTCCGCATATCCAACCCCACCGTAAAAACATCCGCAGGTAAAATCAAGATATTTGCCGATGACTTTTGCTTCTTTTTCAATTTGTATGGCAAGCTCTCTTGTGGGTGCTATGATAAGCGCTTTGCTGTTCTTTAGATCTCTTTTATTTATAAAATTATGATATATGGAAATCAGGAAAACAGCTGTTTTTCCAGTGCCTGTTTGTGATTGAACGCAAACGTCAGTATATTTAAGTGCGTGCGTAAAGGTCTTTTCCTGTACAGGCATGCAGTTAATAAATCCGGCTTCAGCAATACCTTTTTGCAGATTTGCGTCTAAATCAAGTTCTGTGAATTTTATTGTCATAAATTTATGGTGGATATTCCTTATTTTCTATTTGTTTCGTTAATTAAACGTTATAATGTCTGTAACGTGGGTCATTTCTTCGTGTATGTTTGGATGAGTTCCCTGAGAAGTACTTCGTAGGGCGAGGTTTTTCGCCTCGTGGGTCCAACATAATTTGTAATTATAGCACTATCCGGTTAAAATGTGAAGCAACCTGATATTTTAGTTTTTAAGAGTAAGGAATACAATGAATTGTCCTCTCTGTGGTTTTGATAATATCTTTAAATATTTTGAGAAAAATGAAAAAAATAAGGGTGTAAAGATATATTTTCAATGTAAAAGGTGCGAGCTTGTGTTTCTTGATTCTGGCTTTCATCTTTCACCTAAAGAAGAAAAAACTATTTACGATTTTCATGAAAACGGGCCAGAAAATGATGGTTATGTTCAATTTTTGAAAAAACTTGCTGTGCCCTTAGCTTTGAAGCTAAAAAATAAGTCCACAGGACTTGATTTTGGTTGCGGGCCAGGTCCGACTATGAGCTTCATTCTGGAAAGTAACGGTTTTGAGGTCTTTAATTATGACCCGTATTATTTCCCTGACAAAAACCTACTCCAAAATAAATATGATTTTGTTACCTGCACAGAGGTTGTAGAACATTTTTACCAGCCTAGAAAAGAATTTCTTTTATTTGACACTCTATTAAAAAAAGACAGAAGTTTTCTGGGGATCATGACCCAACTCCTTCCAGAAGGAACAGATTTTAACACCTGGTGGTACCATCGTGATCCCACTCATGTTTCTATTTACAGTTTAAAAACGTTTTTATGGATATCTGAATGGATGAGATGGAAAATGGAAATTCCTGAAAATGGTGTGGTTATTTATTCAAAATAATGGTACAAAGATATATCTAAAAGATGAAAACTCTCAATAATACGATGCTGTCTGTTTAACAATATCCTATTAGCTCAGGCAGATACAAAATCCTAATAATATATTAGCATTAAACTTGTCCACCGCTCAAATGGGCCGGCTAAGGACAGCAAACCTTTAAAACAGTTTATTTAAATGGAAAAGTTATTAAAGTCCGCTCTTGAAAAATCAGAAATTAAAGAAACTACCTTCAAAAACGTATCTTTATGGCTGCAGCCCTCTTTTGCAGAAGTTAAAATTGACGGTGTAACCGTAAATGACTTTATCAGCGAACTTGTTAAAAGTAAAAACTGGAACAAACTTGACGATGCTTTTTATAAAATAAACAGCTTTGGAACCGCAGGCGTCAGAGGCAAACTCGCAATTGGAACAGCAAATTTTAACCGAATCATACTGGGCCTTGGTGTTGAAGCACATGCCAGATACATAACTTCGGCATATGATAAGAAGGGTATTGAATCTGATAGAGAAAAAGCGGTTATTCTTGCATATGATTCCAGAAAAGGATCTTATGACCCGGAAAGTAAGGGACCGGGCTTTCTGGTAAAAGAGGCTGCATCAATATATTGTGCTCATGAAATAAAGGTTTATCTTTTCGATACGGTTGCGCCTACTCCTGAGCTGTCTTTTGCAATTTTTGAGCTTGAAAATATCAGGCCATATTCAGGAGGTGTTTTCACTGCTTCACATAACCCAGCATCTGACAATGGATTTAAACCTTATGATTACTACGGCGGCCAGGTGGTTCACAGTGAAGTTCAAAAGATAGCAAATAGTATCAAAGATTATGGAGAGGTCAAAAAAACGGATTATGATGAAGGCCTGAAAAAGGGACTGATTCAAATCGTGGGTAAAGAAATTGATAATGCCTATATTGAGAAAGAAAATCAAACCGCGATCTGGATTGATAATAATGGACATTTCCTTGACTCGAAGATTGACAATTCATTAAAAATTGTTTTTTCCGCTTTAAATGGGACAGCACAGCGTCTTATTTTCAAAGTACTTGAACGTCGCGGCTTTAATATGAAGGAAAATTTTTACCCTGTTGAAAAACAATGTGTGCCTGACGGTGCCTTCCCAACCTGTTTAAAACCAAATCCTGAAGAAAAAGAAGCCCTCAATGAATCTATTCTGCTGGCAAACAAAGTCTCTGCAGATATTCTTATGGCAACTGATCCCGACAGTGACAGAATCGGTGTTGGTGTACACTTAAGTCAGGACGAAACAAAAAACTACTCAAATGACTCATCTGTAAAGGACGGGTATTATCTTTTAAGCGGTAATCAGCAGCTGGTTCTTCTTACTGATTATATCTTAAGTCAAATGAATGAACGAGACGGGAAGCTCCCGGAGAACAGCGTGATCGGCAAGTCCATCGTATCAACAGATCTGGCAAAAGAAATTGCAGATCACTACGGAGTGATGACCATAGAACCTCATGTCGGCTTCAAGTACCTGGGGGAAAAACTTTACCTTTACGCATGTAAGGCGTATAGCTGCGCAAAAGAAAAAGACCAAAAATACAGTAAAAAAACCTATATCAGTCTCTCCAGAAAAGACAGGATTGATGTTTTACAAGAACACAGCCTCTGTTTTCTTTTTGGCGGGGAAGAGTCTTACGGCTCACTTGTTGGCGATTATGTTAAGGATAAAGACGCTTTAACAGTTACCGCGATGTTTACTGAAATGGCCGGTTTTTACAAAAAGAATGGACTGACCCTAACCCAGCGCCTGGAACAGATTTATAAAAAATATGGGTATGCCAGAGAAGAGACCCTGTCGCTCAATTTTACAGGTGCCGCAGGAAATGACGTGATAAATAAAATCATGAGTGATTTACGTAAAAACCCTTTACGAAAAATTGCAGATAAAAATGTTCTTGCAGTAATTGATTATAAATCAAATGACTCATCCGGAGTCAGATTCGCAAAAGATATTAATGGCCATATTTTATATGACGATTCCGAACCCATCGACCCTGTAAAACATACCGGCTATACACAAGTAAATGGTGTTAAGCTTCCACTTTTCTGGCATGGGGATTATAAGATAATTAATAAAGCCGCAAAGCTTCCTGAAGCGAACATGATAATTTATGTGCTTGTTGACGGATCAAAGATTATTGCCCGGCCGTCTGGAACTGAGCCTAAAATCAAATTTTATGTTCTTGCAATAGGAAACGGATCAGTCAACGACAGGCTGTCCACGAATAGTTTCTTTAACCTTGCCAAAGAAGAACTCACCTGCCAGGCTAGAATAGTTGAAAAAGAAATTTTAAACAGTCAAATAGTTTGAGGTAAAATGAATATCTGTCATCACTGTAAAAAAAAAGTAACTATAGAAAGAAAAGTAACAAGGACGGACACCTGCCCGCACTGTAGTTCCGACCTGAAATGCTGTATAAACTGCAGTTTTTATGATGCGGCAGTTTATAATGCCTGCAGAGAGTCTCAGGCTGACAGGTGTGTTGAAAAAGACAAAGCTAATTTCTGTGTATATTTTAATTTCATTGATTCAGATTCAAAAGTAAATAATAGTCCTGTTACAGCCAGTAAACGTGAAAACCCGCTTGATGCTCTTTTTAAGAAAAAGTAGGATATTGTGGCGAGAAAAAAGAAATTTAAAATAGATCCTGACCCAAGCTATCGCTGGTGTGATAAACAGGATAAATATATATCGGTTTCTGCCTGTAAAGAAAAAACAAAAGTTAAGGCAAGTTGCAGAAAATGTTATCAAGACTGGGACCGGACCCGCTATCAGATACCTCTTCCTCTAAAAATAGATGAGGGCCAGTTAAAATAGTAGATTTCTGATTATTAGCTGAATACCCGTTTATACATGAATCCTAATTATATTTAAAAACAACTGATAAAGGAGATAAAATGTACGCAGTCATAATGGCAGGTGGTCGCGGTACACGATTCTGGCCCAGAAGCAGATCAACTCTACCGAAACAAATGCTTGATATCACAGGTGAGAAAACAATGATCCAGCAGACGGTCGAAAGAATACTGCCAGTAGTGGATAAAGAAAATATTTATATTGTGACAAACATAGAACAGGTAGAAACCCTTAAAAAACAACTTCCCGACATTAATGACAATAATATAATCGCCGAACCCTTCGGCAGAAACACGGCACCCTGCATTTGTCTGGCTGCCGCAAAAATCACAAAAAATGATCCTGATGCTGTTATGGCTGTGCTGCCTGCTGATCATTATATGGGTGACAATACTGCTTTTTGTGATTGTATTTCAATAGCGGGTCAAGTCGCTTTAGAAAGCAGTGCCCTTGTAACAATAGGCATCACTCCTGACAAGCCTGAAACCGGTTACGGATATATTGAGTTTGATGAAAAAGCCCTCTCACCTGCAAGTAATGCGTACAATGTCATCAGTTACCATGAAAAACCTGACATCAATAAGGCCAGGGATTATCTCTCAAAAGGGAATTACTTATGGAACAGTGGCATGTTTGTCTGGAAAGTTGAAACCATACTTAAAAACATTGAACGCTTCCTTCCAGAAACATACAGGGAAATCATGAATATCTCAGATTGTTTTGATACTCCGGATTTTGATATGTTTTTAAGACAGGCATATAAAAAAATTGAATCCATATCAATTGATTACGGTGTTCTTGAAAAGGCCGACTCTGTTTTAACAATTAAAGGAGACTTTGGTTGGAATGATATAGGAAGCTGGACAGCAATTCATGATATTTCAAAAAAAGACAAAGACAATAATGTACTTATAGGAGATGTTATCTCAGTTGATTCCAGTGACGCACTGGTATACAACAAAAACAAGCTGACAGCCATTGTGGGCATCAAAGATATCTATGTGGTTGAAACAGATGATGCTCTTTTAATCTGCAGTAAAGATAAAGTACAGGATGTACGGAAAGTTGTTGATGAGCTTGAAAAGAAGGGTAAATTTAAATATCTCTAGAATAACTTCAAACCCAACAAAAACATTATTAATTGACATATAAATAACTATAGTGTATTATTTTGAGACTGAAAGAAAACTTCAGTAGAAGTAAAGACTATTTTAAATCCATCAAGTTTTAAATAAAAGCCCATGGGATTAATTATAAGATCTCATGGGCTTTTTTTATTGAACCGGCACAGAGAAAAAAGCAAAGAAAACTAGGAAGATAGGTGTAAAACCAACAGACTGCGCCACAAAAAAAAGAAAATCATAAAGCAGGAAAACATTAACAATAAATAAACAATAACAATGTAAGAAAGAAAAATAATAATGAGTTTTGATAAGTTTAAATTTCACAATAAAATACTTGCCAATGTTGAGGCACTGGGATACACAGAAGCTACACCGATACAGGCACAATCGATACAGCCTATTATGGATGGAAAAGATGTCATGGGCCTTGCCCAGACCGGTACGGGCAAAACTGCAGCATTCATACTACCAATTCTTCAGCGATTGATCCTGGAACCACGCAAAAATATACGTGTACTGATCATAGCACCGACCCGGGAACTGACTGAACAGACAAACAAAGTCATTGCACAGCTTGGCCGAAAAACAGGAATCCAGGGATTAAGCATTTATGGCGGCGTAAATATACGCTCACAGATAACATCGCTTAAAAAGGGTGTTGATATTATAACTGCCTGTCCCGGACGCCTGCTGGACCATATTAATCGCAAAACCATTAACGTATCACAGGTTGATGTCCTGATTCTGGATGAGGCTGACCATATGTTTGACATGGGTTTTCTGCCGGACATTAAAAGAATAGTAAACCATCTACCCTCACAGCGCCAGACGCTGATGTTTTCCGCAACCATGCCAAAGGATATAAGGGTACTTGCTGACAAAGTGCTTAATAATCCCCTTACGGTTAAGATCGGCCACATAGCACCAGTATCTTCGGTGGGCCATTCATTTTATCCGGTGGGAACAGATCGAAAAAACGATCTATTAAAAAATATTCTGGAAAATCATAATATCGGACCAGTTCTGGTTTTCACCCGGACCAAAGCTCGCGCCAAACGTGTTGCACAGCATCTTGAAAAGTCAGGTTATGAAGCCACAGCCCTTCATGGAAACCTGACTCAAAACAACCGACGAAAAGCATTGGAAGGTTTTGGCCGGGGAAAGTATAAAATCCTGGTGGCTACTGATGTTGCTGCCCGTGGGATTGATGTACAGGGAGTTTCACATGTCATCAATTATGATATTCCAGATACTGTAGATGCCTATACTCACCGCATCGGCCGCACAGGCCGAGCCAGTAAGACTGGGGATGCTTTCACGTTTGTAACCGGAAGCGATAATGGGCCTGCAAGCTCAATTAGAAGTATACTTGGAGACCGTTTAAAACACTGTGTCCTGAAAGAATTTTCTAGCAGCTCTTATTCTAATGAATCTCAAACGCAAAAAAAATATCGCAATGGACAAATAAATAATGCGAGAACAGGCGAAAAAAATCGGCCGAAGTTTCATTCAAAACCAAAAGTTAAACATTTCAATCGACAGGGAGGCAGACCTTCACAGCAGCCGATTGGCTGATAATTTTATTTTACAGTTAAGCCTGGGAACATTCTGACCGGATCACATGTGAAAGGTTAACCTTAATTATGGAAGGAAAAAATAATATGAAAAACTACATAAAAAACTTAATAATAAACAATGCTAAAATATCTAATTTTAGAAATCTAACTACAGCTGCATTTATATTTGTTGTACTGATCTATCTGGTAAATATTAGTGTTACTCTTTAGCCAATAATTTATTTAAATATTGATATACAATTCTTAATAATTAGAAAATTTTTATGCAGCTAAACAGAATCAAAGACTAATTACGAAATTAAATAGAAAAGGGCCCGTTAACATACAGGCCCTTTTTTTGTTTATCATTCCATGTTCAATGAAAATCTATGGCAGATGATTCACCAATACAAAACCCCTTATTTCATATACAAATTCTTACTCGGAAAATTTGCGTCACTGGTCACATTAATCCCCAGACTTCTCAAGCCCTCTTCATCTCCTCGGGTAGGGATATGAGTTAAATGCATTTCACAGCCCTTCAATTCAGGAAGCTTTTCAATGGCAAGCTGTGCGGCAGAATTTGACATGGCTCCCACACAAAGCGCAATTAAGGTCTCCTCAAGATCAAGACTGACATTCCCGGAGTTTAATATTTTTGTCTTAAACTCTCCAATTGATTCTATAATATTGTTCGGCAAAAGATGTATCTTATCCGGAATTTCTGCGAAGTGTTTTATCGCATTAATAACCAAACTCGACGCCGCATGCATAAGCGGTGAGTTATTTCCTTTAATCAGGGTACCGTCCGAAAGTTCAATTGCCGCACCGCAGAAGATACCCTCATTTCCCTTATGTTCCTCCTCAGCATCTGCCAGGGCTTCATTTGCTTTTCCAACCACATTCCTGTCAGAAACAGAGATACCGAGCTCATTCATCAGAAGATTAACCCGCTGAACAGCTTCTTTATCCACAAAGCCCATTACATATTCACATTTACAGCGCAAATACCTTCTAACAACCTCCATCTTTGCCGCATCCTTAACCGCATCATCATCTGTTATGGCAAAACCGACCTTATTGACCCCCATATCCGTGGGGGACTGATAAACTGATTTTGAACCTGTGATCCTTTCAAGAATACGTTTAACAACCGGAAACACTTCCACATCACGGTTATAATTTATTGTTGTTTCGTTATAGGTTTCAAGATGAAACGGGTCGATCTGGTTAAAATCACGAAGATCCGCAGTGGCAGCTTCATAGGCAATATTGACAGGATGTTTAAGCGGCATATTCCACACAGGGAAAGTCTCAAACTTGGAATAGCCCGCATCAACTTTTCTGATATGCTCATGATACAGCTGGGAAAGACAGGTAGCAAGCTTACCGCTTCCGGGCCCCGGACCGGTAACAACCACCAGTTTCTTAGTGGTTTCAATATATTCATTTGCCCCGTATCCTTCATTACTGACAATCTGATCCACGTCTGTGGGATAACCCTTGGTAAAACGATGGGTATAGACTTTTATCCCTCTGTGCTCAAGTTTATTTTTAAAAGCCGTGGCTGCAGGCTGATCATTAAACCGTGTTATAACAACAGCGGTTATATCTATGCCGTATTTTTTAACATCATCAATCAGCTTTAAAGCATCAGAATCATAGGTGATCCCGAAATCAGCCCTTACTTTTTTTCTTTCAATGTCCCCTGCAAAGATACAAAGAATAATATCCGCATCCGCTTTCAGCTTCTGTAGAAGCCGCATCTTGACATTTGGATCAAACCCGGGCAGTACCCTTGATGCGTGCATATCAAATAATAGCTTCCCGCCAAACTCAAGATAAAGTTTATTATTAAACTTTTCCACACGTTCAATAATCGCTACTGATTGTTCTTTCAGATAAAGCTCATTATCAAAACCGACTTTTTTTATCATATTATCCCCCATATAATTATCCAAGTCCCTCAGACCCTTTTTAAGAAATAGCCTCTCAGATAATAACCGTAATTAAAATATAATTACTTAGTTAGCTTAAGCTACTCACGAACATTTTCCTGTCCAGCAGTAAGTACACAATTTCTCTTTCGGCATCCCGATTGCCCGGATCATATCATCCAGCCTCTGGTATTTAAGAGAGGTCACTCCCATTTTATCTCCAATCTTTCTAACCATGGCGTGACACTTATCAGAAAACGGATCTGCATATTCTTCAAAATTTTCAAATTTATCGCCTTCAAGCTCCTGGATGGCTTTTCTCCCGGCAAGATCCATCTCAGAACGTGAGCGTGAAAAATTTAGAAACTTACAGCCAAAAATAAGTGTGGGGCATGCCGGCCTCATATGGATCTCTTTCGCACCATACTCATAAACACGTCCAAGGGTATCACGCATCTGTGTTCCCCGGACGATCGAGTCATCACAAAATAAAATCCTCTTGCCTGCCGTCAGTTCTTTAATCGGGATCAGTTTCATCTTGGCAACCAGGTCCCTGATATTCTGCTGCTGGGGCATAAAGCTCCTGGGCCAGGTGGGGGTGTATTTTACAAAGGGCCGGCTGTATCTGACCTTTGCCCGAGTCGCATATCCAATGGCATGGGCTGTTCCCGAATCAGGAATTCCCGCAACAATATCCACCTCAACATCATCATTATCTGCCAGGGCTCCACCGCATTTATAGCGTGATGTTTCTACATTAATTCCTTCATAGCTTGATGCGGGATAACCGTAATAGATCCACAGGAAGGCGCACATCTGCATTTTTTCTCCGGGCGCAGTCTTCTGCTCAATACCTTCAGCAGTAATTAGAACTGTTTCACCAGGGCCAAGTTCCTTTTCAACATTAAAGCCAAGATTGGGAAGCGCACAAGTTTCCATGGTAACAGCATACCCGTCCTCACTCTTGCCTATAATTACAGGAGTACGTCCAAGCCTGTCACGAGAAGCATACAAACCCTCTTTTGTTAACAAAAGGATTGAACATGACCCTTCAATCTGCTCCTGAGCATTCTTTATTCCTGCTTCAAAACTGTCCTCCTGATCAATCAGGGTTGCGACAAGCTCTGTGGGATTTATCTCACTACCGGTCATCTCGGAAAAATGAACGTCGCTCTGTTTAAAAGCCTTCTTCACAATCTCATCCGCATTTTTTATAACCCCCACCGTAACTATGGAATACCTCCCGAGATGGGATCCAATAATAAGCGGCTGATCTTCATAATCGCTAATAACCCCTATCCCCATGTTGCCGCTCATCTTGGCAATATCATCCTCAAACTTACTCCTGAAAGGTGAATTGGTTATATCATGAATAAACCTGATAAAATTATCTTCATTTAAAGTTGTCAAACCGCCTCTTTTGGTACCCAGATGCGAATGATAGTCTGTACCGTAAAAAAGTGTCGGCACACAATCCTTTTTCGATGCAACTCCAAAAAAACCGCCCATGTTCTTACCTTTCGAAATAAACGTTGATTAACAATCAAGGATTGTTAATATATTATAATTCCTTATGATATGCCTGAAGAGATTTAAGTTCTGTCGGTTTACTTTTAAAAGACTCTATTCCCTTTGCTGCTGCCAGGGCAGCAGCCATTGTGGTCACATAAGGGATCTTATTTCTAATCGCTGCTTTTCTAATGTATGAATCATCCGCCTTGCTTGCCTTGCCCCGAGGAGTATTGACAACCATCTGAATATTACCATCAGTAATAATATCAGCAACATTCGGTCGTTGTTCATGCATCTTGTTCACCCGCTCAGATTTTATATTATTCTTTTCCAGAAAATCATGGGTTCCCTGAGTTGCCTTGATATTAAAACCCATATCAACAAACCGGCGTGCAACATCAAGTGACGCATCCTTGTCCTTATCCGCAACCGTAAAAACTACAGTTCCTTCCAGAGGCAGACATCCCTGAGCCGCATCCTGGGCTTTGTAAAAAGCACCCCCAAAAGTATCAGAAAGCCCCAGCACTTCGCCTGTAGACCGCATTTCCGGCCCGAGCACAGGATCAACTTCAGGATAGTAGTAGAATGGAAAAACAGACTCTTTCACCCCGTAATGCGGTAGCGGCTTTCTTTCAAGATTTAAGTCTTTCAGCTTATGACCAAACATCAGCTGGGTCGCAATCCGCGCCATTGAAATACCACAGACCTTACTCACAATGGGCACTGTACGGCTTGCACGGGGGTTGGCCTCAAGGATGTAAACCATGTCATCACATATGGCATACTGAATATTCATCAGCCCGACCACATTAAACTCTATGGCGATTCTCCGGGTATAATCAATAATAGTATCAATATGTTTTTCAGAAATACTTATTGGTGGAATAACACAGGCGGAGTCCCCGGAATGAACACCGGCTTCCTCAATGTGCTCCATAACCGCAGGCACAAAAGCATCCGTTCCATCTGAAATCGCATCCGCTTCAGCCTCAATAGCGTTTTCAAGATACTTGTCAATCAGTAAAGGCCGTTCAGGAGATACATCAACTGCGGCCTGAACATATCTTTTCAACATCACTTCATCGTGAAGGATCTCCATGGCACGACCGCCAAGAACAAAAGAAGGTCTGACCATCAGGGGATATCCTATTCTGGCCGCAATCTCAAGGGCTTCCGGAAGTGTGCTAGCCATACCGCTTTCAGGCTGTGGAATACCCAATTTCTCCATTTTCTGATGAAACCGGTCCCTGTCTTCTGCCATTTCAATGGTATCAACCGAGGTTCCTATAATATTAACGCCTGCTTCTTCAAGCTCTGCAGCAATATTTAACGGGGTCTGACCGCCAAACTGACACACAATACCTTCAGGCTTTTCTTTTTCATAGATACTTAACACGTCCTCAACCGTCAGCGGCTCAAAATAAAGTTTATCGGAAGTGTCGAAGTCAGTAGAAACAGTCTCAGGATTGCAGTTGACCATTATCGACTCGACCCCTTCATCACGAAGCGTATAAGCGGCATGACAACAACAGTAGTCAAACTCAATTCCCTGCCCTATCCGGTTCGGTCCGCCGCCCAGGATCATCACCTTCCGATTGGGTGAAACATCAGTGGTATCGGCTGCATTATAAGACGAATAGTAATAGGCCGAATTTTCTACCCCGCTCACAGGAACCGCATGCCAGCCTTCAACCACACCCAGATTTTTGCGCTGTGCTCTTAAATCTTTTTCAGGAACAGAAAGGATCTGAGAAAGATAACGATCGGAGAAACCATCTTTTTTAGCCTGAGTCAGGAGATCATCCGGAAGGCTTTTGCCTTTACAGGCAAGGATTTTTTCTTCCAGATCAACCAGCTCTTTCATCATCACAACAAACCATTCTTTGATATAGGTCTTTTTGCAAAGATCTTTTACGCTGATCCCTTTTCTAAGAACCTCATACATGATAAACTGGCGCTCGCTTGAAGGCTCATCGAGAAGCACCATCAGGTCGTCCAGAGATTTCTCATTATAATCTTTTGCAAACCCAAGGCCGTACCTGCCGTCTTCACGCGAACGGATCGCTTTCTGGAATGATTCTTTATAATTCTTGCCAAGACTCATCACCTCACCCACAGCCTTCATCTGGGTACCCAGCTTATCTTCCAGCCCTTCAAACTTCTCAAAGGCCCAGCGTGAGAATTTAACCACCACGTAGTCACCCGATGGTGTATATTTTTCAAGAGTTCCGTCCCGCCAGTAAGGAATCTCATCCAGGGTCAGCCCCCCAGCCAATAGAGAAGATACGTAAGCGATTGGAAAACCCGTTGCCTTTGATGCCAGCGCAGAAGACCGGGAGGTACGGGGGTTAATCTCAATAATAACCACCCGATCCGTCACAGGGTCATGTGCAAACTGTACATTTGTTCCGCCAATCACACCAATGGCTTCCACAATGTCATAAGAATATTTCTGAAGTCTTTTCTGAAGCTCCTCACTGATGGTCAGCATGGGCGCGGTGCAGTAACTGTCCCCGGTGTGAACACCCATGGCATCTACATTTTCAATAAAACAGACCGTGACCATCTGGTTCTTGGCGTCACGCACAACTTCCAGCTCGAGCTCTTCCCAGCCCAAAACCGATTCCTCAACCAGAATCTGAGTTACCCGGCTAACCTGAAGACCGCCTGTTGCAATCTTACGAAATTCTTCCATGTTATAAACAAGCCCTCCGCCGGTTCCGCCCATGGTATAAGCCGGACGAATAACACAGGGAAGTCCGATCTTCGCAACTATCTTTTCTGCCTCTTCCAGAGTATTGGCAACGGCACTTTCCGGCATCTCAATGCCAAGTTTATTCATGGTATCCTTAAAAGTCTGGCGGTCTTCGCCGCGCTCAATGGCATCGATCTTCACCCCGATAACCTTCACCCCATATTTATCCAGAACACCCGCCTGATGAAGTTCAGAAGAAAGGTTCAGCCCTGTCTGTCCGCCCAGGTTCGGCAACAATGCATCAGGCCTTTCTTTTTCTATGATCTTTGTCATAGATTCAAGTGTAAGCGGTTCAATATAAGTAATATCTGCTGTACCCGGATCTGTCATAATGGTGGCTGGATTAGAATTAACCAGAACAATCTCATAACCAAGACTTCTTAAAGCCTTACATGCCTGAGTTCCGGAGTAATCAAACTCACACGCCTGTCCAATAACTATAGGTCCTGAGCCAATAATCATAACTTTATTAATATCAGCAATTTTTGCCATAAAACATCTCCTTTTAGGTGTTTAATTAGTAAAAAGATTTAAATAATTATATTATTTTATGCTTTATTTTTGGTGCGATGCGTATCCGGATTATAAATCCTCTATTGAGTATCATATTTTTTTGTTCTTGAAAAGTTAATCTGTAAATCTTTTAAAAATATATTTATGAAATAATTTTTTACTGTCCATTAACTCAAAAACTTAAAAATCAATTTGTAAAAATAGCGATTTGAACATTATAATGTTATAATTATTAATAAAATAATTCTTTAAATTAGGTGCAATTTAACATATAATTAATAAGAGTTATATATAGACCCTTAAGCTGATAATAACGCACAAACAGTAAATTAAAAACAGCAACATACTGCATAACAAACATGTAAAAAAACATTATATATAAATTTTTTTCTCAATTTTCCCAACAAACAACTTAAATAAAATATATACCTAAAGTGAAACAACAGGGTACACACTCAAAAAATAAGTGCTGCGCTTCAGAAAAGCCGAAAGAATCCTGCGGATTATTTGGCATTTATGGAATTCCTGACGCTGCTCCACTAATTTATCAGGGCCTTTACGCCCAGCAGCACCGCGGTCAGGAAGGTGCCGGAATTGTTGTCAGTAACGGAGAAAAGATCCGTTCCGTAAAAGGTATCGGCCTAGTGAGTGAGGTTTTTGCTAATAACCCCATCAATGAACTTACCGGACAGATCGGCATAGGACATGTGAGGTACTCTACTACAGGTTCAACCCGTATTCAGAATGTCCAGCCCCTGGTTGCAGAATGTGCTGACGGTATCTGGGCAATCGCGCATAACGGAAACCTTATAAATGCCAAGACCATAAGAAAATCATACCAGGAATCAGGAGCCATTTTTCAAACCAGCTCCGACAGTGAGGTTCTTATTCACCTGCTTGCAGACCCGATGTTCAGACTCCGGCCCCGCCGGGTAGAACGTGCCTTACAGGAAATAGAGGGTGCCTTCTCATTCCTTTTAATGACCAAAGACGCGGTAATGGCAGCTAGAGACCCGAACGGGTTCAGGCCGCTATCCATTGGAAAGCTGGGTGATGGATACGTATTTGCCAGTGAGACCTGTGCCCTTTCACAAATCGGTGCAGAATATGTCAGAGACGTTCTCCCCGGAGAGCTGGTAACAGTTGATTCCTCGGGACTTAAAAGCAGTATGTTTGCAGAAAAAAAAGAAAACTATTCACACTGCGTGTTTGAACATATCTACTTTGCACATCCTGACAGTTATCTATTTGAACAGAACGTCCACAATGTCCGTCTTAATTACGGCAAAAAACTTGCGGAAGAATATCCGGTTGAAGCTGACATTGTCATTGCAATCCCTGACAGCGGAAATTCTGCCGCACTCGGTTATTCAAAACAGTCCGGGATTCCTCTTGATTTCGGTTTTATCAGAAATCACTATGTGGGCAGAACCTTTATCATGCCTGAAGAAGATTCACGCAGCCACTGGGTCGATATGAAACTTGCGGTTCTGCCGGAAGTGGTAAAAGGAAAACGGGTAATTGCAGTTGATGATTCAATCGTCCGTGGAAATACAGCGGCAAGAAGAGTTAAGTATCTGAGGGAAGCAGGAGCCAAAGAGGTCCATATGCGAATTTCCTGCCCTCCCATCAAACACCCCTGCTTTTACGGAATCGATTTTCCCACAAAAAAAGAGCTTATTGCCTCATCACGAACTACAGAGGATATAAAAAAACTTCTTGGAGTGGACAGCCTGGGATTCATAAGTCTGGAAGGGCTTCTATCACCCTTTGATAAACCAGACAACTTCTGTACCGCCTGCTTTAGCGGTAATTACCCGGTCAAAATAAATGAGAACTTAAACAAAAAAACACTCGAAAACCATTAAAAACCTTTTTTGAACATATAATGCCAAAAAGAACTGATATAAAAAAAATAATGCTTATAGGTTCCGGTCCCATAGTGATCGGTCAGGCATGCGAATTTGATTATTCCGGAGTTCAGGCATGCAAAGCCTTAAAAGAAGAAGGCTTTGAAGTCGTTCTGGTTAATTCAAACCCCGCAACCATAATGACTGATCCGGAATTTGCTGACCGCACCTATATTGAACCCCTGCATTTTGACAGCCTGGTTGAAATCATCAGGCGGGAAAAACCCGATGCCCTGCTTCCCACCCTTGGCGGACAGACAGCGCTTAACCTTGCCATGGAGCTGGACAAAAAAAATATTTTAGAGCGCTATAATGTTGAAATGATAGGCGCCACAGCAGAAGCCATTGAAAAAGCAGAAGACCGGAACCTGTTCAAAAAAGCCATGAGAAAAATAGGCCTGGATATGCCAAAAAGCGCTTCAGCGCACTCCATAGAAGAAGCATACGAAGTCCGTAAAGAAATAGGTGCCTACCCGCTTATTATCAGGCCCGGTTTTACCCTGGCTGGGACAGGTGGAGGAATCGCTTACAATGATAAGGATTTTGATGAAATATGTTCACGTGGAATTTTTCACAGCCCCACCAGCGAGATCTTAATCGAAGAATCAATCCTCGGCTGGAAAGAATATGAACTTGAAGTCATGCGGGACAAGAACGATAATGCAGTCATTATCTGCTCCATTGAAAACTTTGACCCAATGGGCGTTCATACTGGCGACAGCATAACCGTAGCCCCTGCTCAGACACTCACGGATCGCGAATATCAGATCATGCGTGATAAGGCACTTGATGTACTCCGGGAAATCGGAGTTGAAACAGGTGGGTCAAATGTTCAGTTTGCAGTTAACCCCAAAGACGGCAGACTTATTATTATAGAAATGAACCCAAGAGTATCCCGTTCAAGCGCACTCGCCTCAAAAGCCACCGGATTCCCAATAGCAAAAATAGCTGCAAAACTTGCCGTAGGCTATACTCTGGATGAGATCATAAATGATATCACCCGGGAAACACCCGCCTGTTTTGAACCCAGCATTGACTATGTGGTCACAAAGATCCCCCGTTTTGCTTTTGAAAAATTCACAGCTGCAGATGATACTCTGGGGACCCAGATGAAATCTGTTGGTGAAGCAATGGGAATCGGAAAGACTTTTAAACAGTCATTTCAGAAGGCTATCCGTTCACTTGAGATCGGCAGGTCAGGTTTCGGTGCTGACGGAAAAAATAAGGAAATTGAGATACTTAACGATGATGAATTAAAGCAGAAACTCATCATACCAAACGCCTCAAGAATCTTCATGGTACATGAAGCTTTTAAACGAGGCTGGTCACTTTCTAAACTTTTTGAGCTGACCAAAATTGATCCATGGTTTTTAGACCATGTAGAAGAACTGACCTGTTTTGAGGAAGAGATAAAAACAGCAGGCACAATTGAGAACCTCAAAAAGGACTTTCCTTTTTTCACCCAGATCAAAGAGATGGGTTACTCAGACCGTCAAATCGCATTCCTTTTAAACTCAAACGAGACAACTGTAAGAAAAACAAGAGAAGAAATAAATCTCTTTCCTGTTTACGGGCTGGTTGATACCTGCGCAGCAGAATTTAAAGCATTCACACCATATTTCTACTCCACCTACGGTGAGAATGATGAAAGCATGCCCTCTGATAAAAAGAAGGTAATGATCATCGGCAGCGGCCCGAACCGGATCGGTCAGGGAATCGAGTTTGATTACTGCTGTGTCCACGCATCCTTTGCCTTAAAAGAGGCCGGTCTTGAAACCATCATGGTCAACTGCAATCCGGAAACAGTCAGTACGGATTATGACACCAGCGATAAACTTTATTTTGAACCTCTGACCCTGGAAGACATCTTAAATATTTACCACCGGGAAAAATGCTGGGGAGCGATTGTCCAGTTTGGCGGACAGACCCCGCTTAATCTGGCAAAAGACCTCGAATTAAACGGGGTTAAGATAATCGGCACAAAGCCCAAAGATATTGAAGCTGCGGAAGATCGAGATTTTTTCCAGCAAATGGCAAACAAACTCGATATTAAACAACCTGAAAACGGTCTTGCCAGAAGCCTTGAAGAGGCAGAAATAATCGCGGAGAGAATAGGATTTCCGGTACTGCTTCGCCCCTCATTTGTACTCGGCGGAAGAGCAATGGTTATCGTCTATGACATGAAACGTCTCAAAAAGTATATGCAGGAAGCGGTTGATGTATCCGATAAAAGACCTGTTCTGATCGACAGATATCTTGAAAGCGCAATTGAAGTTGATGTGGACTGTCTTTCAGACGGGGAGACATCCGTCATCGGTGCAATTATGGAGCATGTTGAACTTGCCGGTGTTCATTCCGGCGACAGTGCCTGCATTATCCCCTCCCCCAATCTTAATAAAAAAGTAAAAGACAAGATTCGTGAATACACATTTAAAATGGCCCGGGAACTCAATGTATCTGGACTCATGAATGTTCAGTACGCCATAAAAGATGATGAAGTTTATGTTCTGGAAGTCAATCCCCGCGCCTCAAGAACGGTTCCTTTTGTAAGTAAAGCCATCGGTGTCCCCCTTGCAAAAATAGCCTCTCTTATCATGGCGGGGTTTAAGCTTAAAGACATCGGTTATACTGAAGAGATCATTCCAAGATACTATTCCGTAAAAGAAGCGGTATTCCCATTTATTAAGTTTCCCGGCATTGACATTGTCTTAAGTCCGGAAATGAAATCAACCGGAGAGGTCATGGGAATCGACAACTCACTTGGAATATCTTTTTTAAAAAGCCAGGTAGCCGCGGGAAATGCGCTGCCCACATCCGGAAATATTTTTTTAAGTGTGAGAGATGCTGACAAAGAATCTGTTGTACCCCTTGCAAAGGAACTTGAACGTTTAGGTTTTATTATCTATTCCACTGCCGGCACCAGCACAATACTCCGGGATAACAATATTAAGAGCCGTGCAATGTTTCGAATTTCCCAGGGAAGACCAAATGTCATAGACCTGATAGAAGAAAAGAAAGTAGGCTGGATCATAAGTACGCCTTCTTCCGGCGCAGCCCCTCAAGTCGATGAAGTCAGGATTCGTGCCCATACCATCATGAGGGGAATACCGGTCACCACGACCATTGACGGATTAAAAGCTGGCATACAGGGCCTGACCACCCTTGATAAATATAAAGAAATGGAAATATGCAGTATTCAAGAATATCACAGACACGCGCCCAAACTGGAACTGTCAAAACTGGATATAAACGATCTAAAGAATTAAGTCTTTTTTAATATACGGATATCAAATCACTATGGACAGATGGAACTGGAAAGCAAAAAGAGAGAAGAAAGCATTCCTCGCGCTTGAGGACGGTACCATATTCAAAGGCTATTCAGCCGGTGCGGAATGTGATTCTCTGGGTGAAGTGGTATTTAATACCGGTATGACCGGTTATCAGGAAATACTGTCTGACCCGTCCTATAACGGACAGCTGGTCACCATGACATATCCTGAAATCGGAAACACGGGTATCAATATATCAGACATGGAATCTTCAAAAGCCTTTGCAAACGGATTCATCATTCATGAGCTTAATATTCCAAGCAGCTTCAGAAATGAGGAATCTTTAAAAGATTTTCTGATACGGCATAAAATCCCCGCTATTGCAGGGATTGACACCCGTGCCTTAACAAGCAAGCTCCGTGATCAGGGAACCTTAAAAGGCTATATCTCAATTGAAAATAAAATATCAGAAGAAAAAGCAATAGAAACAGCTGAAAACTGGGGAGGACTTGACGGACAGGACTATGCCTCAAAAGTATCCTGCAAAGAAACTTTTATCTGGGATGAAGATGAAAAGCTTACGAAGTCCTGGGGAATTGCAGATGAACTTGTCCCTGCAGACCTTAAAATCGTTGCCTATGATTTCGGAATAAAATGGAACATCCTCCGCCAGATGCGGATCGCGGGCATGAATGTTACGGTCGTTCCTGCAAAAACTCCTGCAAAAGACGTGCTTGCCATGAATCCGGACGGGGTATTTTTATCAAACGGCCCGGCTGATCCAAAAGGCGTCACTTACGGCGTTGAAAGCGCCAAAACACTTCTAGGAAAAGTTCCACTGATGGGCATATGCCTGGGTAACCAGATCCTGGGTCTTGCAGTCGGTGCCGAGACCTACAGGCTTAAGTTTGGTCATCACGGCTGTAATCATCCAGTCAAAGACTTAAAAACAGGGAAAGTTGAAATAACCTCACAGAACCATAATTTTGCCATAGATCTTGATACTGTAGACAAATCAAAAATCGAGGTTACCCACATCAATTTAAATGATCAGACCACGGAAGGAATAGAGCATAAAAAAGAGCCCATGTTCTCCCTCCAGTACCATCCCGAAGCAAGCCCCGGCCCACACGACTCATCCTATCTGTTCAACCGTTTCCGGGAACTGATAAAAAACTCCTGATTTATGCCCTCTTTTTATTGACACAAAAGATTCTTTTTTTTATACTTTGTTGTCCTAAAAACATATTAATTATATTTGAGAAGGAACAACCAAATGACATCAATTAATCCCCAGGCTCAAAGCCTCAATGAAACCATCGAGTCGATCAATCCAAAAATTCTAAACCTTCTGTCAGACAGGGGTAAAAATATTTTTTTTCCTGCCAAGGGAATTCTGGGCCAAAGCGCGGAGGCAAAGGGCAAAAAAATTAATGCCACAATCGGTATTGCTCTTGAAAACGACGGCTCACCAATGCGTCTGAACAGTGTCGTTTCACAGTTTTCTATTCCACCGGCAGAAGCCCTGCCCTATGCACCCAGCCCCGGCAAACCCTCACTTCGTGATGTGTGGAAAGACATGATCTATAAGAAAAACCCATCACTTGACGGCATAGAAATCAGCCGTCCTATCGTTGGAAGCGCACTCACCCATGCTTTGAGTATCTGCGGATACATGTTCATAAATGAAGGCGATAAAATCATTACCCCCGACCTTTACTGGGGAAATTACAGACTGATGTTTGTTAACGCTTTCAACGCACAAATGGATACATACGAAACTTTTAAAAACAATGGGTTTAATATTGACGGTCTCAAAGATAAGCTCTCGGGGCCAATAGGCAAAAAGATCGTCATTCTGAATTTTCCGAATAACCCCACCGGTTATACGCCCACAGATAAAGAGGCAGAAGAAATTAAGGATGCCCTTTTAGAAGCAGCAGAAGCCGGAAATGAGATTGTCGCATTAATTGATGATGCCTACTTTGGTCTGGTCTATGAATTTGGTGTTACTACAGAGTCAATATTCACAAAACTGGCAAATCTCCATAAAAATATACTCGCGGTAAAAATTGACGGGGCAACAAAAGAGGATTATGTCTGGGGTTTTAGAGTGGGCTTTATCACCTACGGTATTAAAGGCGGAAACACTGAACTCTATAAATGCCTTGAGGACAAAACTGCAGGCGCAATTCGAGGGAACATCTCAAACAGCCCGCACCTTTCACAGTCTATCCTTCAGAAAGCCTACACTTCTGACACATATGAGACTGAAAAAAAGGAGAAATACGATATCCTCAAAGATAGATACCTCAAGCTGAAAGACATTCTTTCCTCAAAAGAGGATTATAGTCATAGTTTCAGTGCCCTGCCCTTTAATTCAGGATATTTCATGTGTATTAAATTAAATGGAGCGGATCCTGAAAAGGTCAGACAAGTCCTCCTTGAGGACTACTCCACTGGAGTTATTGCTGCTTCAGGCGTAATTCGTATTGCCTTTTCAGCAACACCAATCGATCTTTTGGAAGAACTTTTTGAAAACATACACCAGGCTGTAAAAAAGTGTCAATAAGAGCCGTAAAGATCACATCAAAGCGATGAAACATATTATTTCATCAGAATTCAGAAGGGGCAGAATCAAGTACAAATATAATGTTCTGCCCCTTAGCTTTAGGTATCAGAAATTAATCCACAAGACACAAAAGATAATATGGTTTCAAATGCATTAAAAACAATCGGCCATTCAAACATTCAGAAAGACACGTTTCTGGATATCCTATATCATCATCACATCAACTGCATCATCGACCTGAGAAGTGCTCCTTACAGCAGATATAATCCCCAGTTTAACCGTGAAACACTTAAAACAGACCTGGAGATAAACGAAATTGAATATATCTATATGGGAGACAGACTGGGTGCAAGATATGAAGATAAGAATCTGCTTTTAGATAATGGAAAAGTTGATTTTGATAAAATAAAAGCCCTGCCTTCATTTATTGCAGGAATTGAAAGTCTTATTAATAAAATCAAGACAGGGCATAAAATCTCTTTAATGTGCGCTGAAAAAGACCCCTTCAACTGCCACAGGTTTATGCTTATTTCTAGAGCCCTTGCCAAAAAAAATGTCAATATTGAACATATCCTTTCCGACAAAAATACTGTTTCACAAGACGAGCTTGAGGAAAAATTGTTTAATAAATATACAGACAAAAGCCCTCAAATGTCTCTTTTTGAACCCGTAAGATCAAGGACAGAGCTGCTTGATTTTGCCTATAAAAAACATAATATTTACACCGGCTTCACACCTAATGCAAATTCTTAATACATCATTCTATCTATTTAATATTTAATGTTATTTACCAAATACATACTTGCATTAATCTCTTCTTTAAAAACATTTAAAACCTGAAGGTATTGACAATCCATAATTTATAAACTACACATAAAAGTGTAGAGACAAGCAGATTGAACACCATATTAAAACAGTCTTTTGAACAAAGAATCTCCGGTACAGAACACCCTCCTGCTTCTGCAGTAAAGAACTGATTCACACGCTGATTAATGCCCGCAAATGAACACAAAAATTTTTCTTAACGTTTATACAAACTGCTCTTTAGGTAAAGTTCACCTACATTAGGCTTTACCTGCTTTTAATATATAATATTTTAAAAACATTATAAGGGAGGGTTTCTGTTATGGAAAGATACCTTAGAACTAGAGAATATTATCTCGGATATGAACGCGGAGCAAACGATAAATTTTCAGCTGAATCTTTTTGGGACACCATAAGTTTTAACAGACTGCTCAACTCAACAGGTGAAGATGAAAGAGAACGTGAACGCGGATATAAAGACGGTTTAAACACAAGATACTCCAAAAAATGGGAGAATATTTTAAGAGACTAAAGGGTATTTAGCTGCTGAAGAATAACACCTGATTAAAAAGAATCTATGAATTCTAAGATATTACTCTCTTACCCTCCTACAGAAAAGTTTCTCTCAGGATTAGAGTGACGAATGTGTCTCATTTTTCAGGTGAAGCATTCAGCTTTCACCACATCAAGTCAAACAAAAAATCTTAGATCCACAGCAATTTTTAACCTATACAATAAAAACAACAGTTAAAAACTGTCTAAATATGATGTTTAATAACAAATTCATCCCTGCCCTTTAACTTTATCAAAAGATCCAACCCTTATGTGCTTTGCGACGTAAACGATCCCGGAAAACCTGATTATCCCGATGCAGACAAAATAGAAGGTGTTTCAAAACCCCAGGATACAATCCCTGCTCTTAACCAGAATATTTCAATAGAAACAAATGCCCGCTGGACTGCCTTGTTTCTACGCCCCATACTTTAAATGATACCGCTGCCATTGAATATATAAGCAAAATAGGCAAATTCCTTGATCCGAATGTCGAAATCATCTATGACGAAAAATAGTTAAACAATCAAGTTAAATATCAAAAAGGCGGGATTTTTAATATCCCACCTTTTTGATTTCCAATAATTTTAACAGCCCTATTCCAACAGCCTCAACACAAACTACGCATTAACATCGATCCTGAAAAACATAGTATAAAGAACCGGCACCACAATAAGCGTCAACACAGTTGCAAATGAAAGCCCGGACATGATGGCCACAGCCATGGCCCCATAGAGCGGATCAGAAACAAGCGGAATCATGCCAAAAACTGTGGTAAAAGAGGCCATCAGTACCGGCCGCATACGGCTGATTGATGAGTTTATCACCGCAAGATAGGGAGAAGTCCCTTCTCTTCTCTCAATATCGATCTGATCCAGGAGAACCACTGCATTTTTAATCAGCATTCCGAAAAGACTTAATACCCCGAGCAGTGCCATAAACCCAAAAGCCTTGTCCGTAACAAGCAACCCAACTGTCACCCCGATTATAGAAAGAGGCAGAATCAGCAGAATAATAAGCGGCTGTTTAAATGCGTTAAAAAGCGCGACCACAATAATAGCCATTAGAACAAAAGCAATCGGAAGTTTAGAATTTATCGCATCCCCGGCCTCACCATCCGCTTCAAGTTCACCGCCCCACTCCAGGTAATATCCCGGAGGAAGCTTTATGGCGTCGATCTTCGGTTTCACTCTTGCAATTACCGTATTTGCGGTAATACCGTCTTTTGGCTGGGTCTGAACAGTTATGGTTCTTCGCCGGTTATATCTGTAAATAATAGGATCCTCAAAAACCGTTTCTATCCCGCTTAATACCTGCCGCAAGACAAGACTGGAAGAACCCTTCCCCCTTACCGGCATGTTTTCTATCGCATCGATATCTTCTCTTTCTTCCCTGGGAGAACGCACAAAGATCGGCATCAACTCATCATTTTCACGGTAAACACCTATGGGCACACCATCAGATACCATGGCAAAAGACCTGGCAATATCAGGCCTGGCCACATATGACCGCAGGGCACGGGGCTGTGAAAATTCAGGTCGGTAAACCTTTACCCGCTGGCGCCAGTTATCCCGGGTATCACGGGTCTGAGGATCTGCGCGCATGAAATCTTTTGCCTGATGAGAAAGATCTCTTAATACTTTCGGATCCGGTCCGCTAAAACGTGCCTCAATTTTAAAATCCACCGCAGGCCCAAGAACAAAACGTCTGACACGCGGTTCAGCCTGTGGAAAATTTTTAGCAAGATACGCCTGAAGCTCTTCAAAATGGCTGGTAATAGCATGACGGGAAGAAACATTAATAATTAACTGCCCGTAACTTGAGTTGGGTATTTCAGGCACATAACAAAGGAAAAACCGTGGTGGGCCCGAACCGATAACTGTGGTAACTGAACTTATCTCTTTTTTCTTTAAGAGATATTTTTCAATTTTCTTCAAGTCTTCTGAAACATTTTGTATGCGGGATCCTTCCGGCAGCCAGTAATCCACCATAAACTGCGCCCGGTCTGAATTGGGAAAGAAATCCTTCTTCACATATTTAAACCCATACCCGGCCAGAAACAAAAATACCACCATGATAAAAAGGGTCAACTTTCTGTGGTGAAGCGCTGTTTGAAGGGCAAAACGGTAATTTCGATATATGGGGCCGGCATAGGGGTCAGTCCCTCTTTTTTCTTTTGGTACACGAAGAAACATCTGGCATAAAACAGGGGTAACAACCATCGCAATGATCCAGCTTAAGGCAAGAGAAATAGCCACAACCAGAAATAACGTCGAACAGTATTCGCCGCTATTGTTTTCTGAAAGATAAACCGGCATAAAAGCAGCAATGGCCACCAGGGTTGCCCCCAGTAAAGGCCAGGCCGTAGCCATTGCCGGCTTAGTCGCTGCTGTGATCCTGTCATCCATCCGCTGCAGACGGATCAGGGACCCTTCTGTTACAACAATGGCATTATCAACCAGCATCCCCATGGATATGATCAAAGCGCCAAGCGATGCGCGGTGTAGATCGATACCCAGAAGAAGCATCACCACAAAGGTACCGAGAATAGTAAGGACAAGCGCAGCACCGATCAACAGCCCGCTTCGTATTCCCATTGTAATCAGCAGTATACCGATAACAATCGCCACCGCTTCCATAAGGTTAACCACAAACAGATTGATCGCGCTTCTGACCGTATCCGCCTGATAGGATACATGACCGATCTCAATTCCAACCGGGAACTGTTCCATCAGTTCATCCAAACGTTTTTTAACCGCGTCCCCCATCACCACAACATTTCCCTTGGAAACCGTTGAGATCGCAATCCCGATGGCCGGCTTGCCGTTAAAACGCATCATATTCTGAGGCGGATCAAGATACTTCTTTTTTATGTCAGCAACATCTTTTAATAAGATAAGCTCCCCGTCTTCTTTGCCTTTTATAACCAGCTCACCGATCTCGTCCAGAGACTTAAAATCACCTGTTGCATCAATTCTTATCCGCTCGCCGCCCGTATCAATTCTGCCGGAATCAATGATACTGTTCTGCAAATTAAGTGTTTCAATCACCTCAGCCAGATGAAGGCCCAGTTTTGAAAGCTTTGACCGTTCTATCTCAACATAAACACTTTCAAGCTGATCTCCCCAGATCTCAACCCGGTTAACATCTTTTTCCATAGTCAACTCACGCTGGAGAAGTACTGCATAATCCTTCATCTCCGCATAAGAATAGCCGTCACCGGTCAATGCCAGAAATATCCCGAAGACATCTCCATAATCATCATATATCTCAGGCTTCATCGCTCCTGATGGCAGGCTTGGAATAACATCATTTATTTTCCGCCTGAGCATATCCCATTCCTGCGGAAGTGTCTTTTTCCGGTAGGACTGGATCACATCAATATATACGATTGAAACACCTTCTTTTGAAATAGACCGGATATCATCCAGAGACTCAAGACGCTGGGCAGCCTTTTCGATCTCATCTGTGACCTGCTGTTCCACCTCAAGGGGGGATGCACCCGGATAACGGGTGATAACTGTTGCCGTCTTTATGGTAAATTCAGGGTCTTCTAGTTTTCCCAGGTTCTTATAGGAATAAAGTCCGCACACAACCACCAGAAAAACCAGAAACAGTACAACTGACCGGTGATTAACTGAATATTCAGGAAGATTCATCTTTGGCCTTTCTAGAACCTGCTTGAAGCATCAGGAAGGGGTTTGACTTTTTGATTATCATTTAGAAAACCTGCACCGGCTGTAACGATCTCCTGGCCGGACAATAGACCGCTTTTTATTTCCACACCGCGGGAGGTCAATTTTCCGATCAAAACCTTCTGCTTTTTTACGGTTTTGCTTTTAGCCTCATAGATAAAAACATAATTTTCATCCTTATTAAAACTCACCAGTGACGTATTCGGTATACAAATAGATTCTTTTTCTCCCCTGTTTTTGAAAGCAACAGATATTGCCGCTGCCATTCCGGGTTTGATCATCTTTGAATCCTTGTCTTTCAATATAACAGTAAGAGGATAAGTCTGATTTGATTTTTGCGGTTTCCTGCCAAGCTCCTTAAACTCTGCTTTAAAAGACTTATCTTTGTAAGCATCAAAGCTGCAGGAAAATCCGGTAAGATCAATTCCTTCTGCCAGCAGCTCCTCTGGAACACCGGTGACGACCTCAATAGACGAACAGTCAAGAAAAGAAACAATGGATTCTTTCGCCTTAACATTATCATAATTCTCCACATGTTTAGTATCAACATAACCGGAGAAAGGGGCCAGAAGCTTTGTATCAAAAAGTGCATTTTCTGCGGTTTGAAGTTTCTCAACGGTGGCTGCAACCTGGGCTTTCAGGCTTTCATATCCCGCCTTAACTCTGTCATAGACTGCTTTTTCTGCTGCCTGTTGTGCATAGAGATTTTTATACCGGTTATACTGCAGTTCAGATTCCACAAATTGTGCCTTAAGTACATTAAGCTGCGCTTTAACAGCATTCACATTGACCCTATAATCACGCGGATCGATCTCCGCGATCAGTTCTCCTTTTTTAACATACTGACCCGTATCCACCGGCAGCCTGCACAAAGGTCCGCTGACCCTGAATGCCAGTTTTACTTCCCGAACCGCCTGTGACATTCCGGGGAATGATTGAGTTTTTGAACCCGACTGCTCTCCGATCTTTAGGAGCTTCACATATTTGACTGAAGGCTCTTTTTTCTCTTCTGCTTTTTCTTTGCATGAAGAAGTAAGAACAACAAGCAGAAAAACTGCGATTAAAGAAAAACATCTCTTTGCCTTTTTCATTTTAATCTCGTACATATCTATTTCCCGCTAATAATTATTTGTTCTCATTAATATCTAATATTTTTTCTTCCGAGAGTAAGCCGTATCCAACAACATCTTGAAGCGCTGCGAAAGAAACCCGGTAATTATATTCCGAGCCAAAAAGGTCCGCGCCTGCTTCGTCAGAGGCTGCAACAGCTTTTAATAATTCCGAAACACGTATCAGCCCTTCTTTGTAACGGGCTTTATCCTGCCTTAATTTTTGTTTCCTGGCATCATATATTTTTCCGGCAACCACCCTTATTTCTTCTGCTGACTGAACATTCTGAAACGCCTTTTGTACCTGAAGCATTACCATTAAGCAGGCCTCTTCCCGTTCAAGGTATGAAAGTTTTTCTTTTTCACGGGAAGCTTTATATTTATTAATATTTGCAAAGCCGTTAAATAAAGACATCACCCCTGTTGCACCGCCAACCCACTGACTGCCGTATTTCACATATGAATCACTGGTATTTTGAAAACTTCCAATGGCCGATACCACCGGAAGAAAATTCGTAATCGCGATTTTTACCCGGTCCCGCTCTATCTCATATCTTCTGTCCTGCAACTTCATTTCCGGACGGTTTAAAAGCGCTTCTATTACAAGATCTTCCAGTAAGGGCAGGATAATCTCTTTTTTATCATCCGGAACAAGGACAATCTTTTTAAAAGGATCAAGGCCCATAGCCTCAAGAAGCTGCGACATGCTTTGTTCAAGCTGCCTGTTATTTTCTGTAAGCAAATGCCTCCTGTAGATAAGAGAGGCTTCTGCTTCAAGAAGATCACTTGCAAGTACAAGCCCCTCCTTATTATATTTATGTATTTCAGAAACAAACCGCTCCTCACCTTTTACCGCTGACTTAATACCGGCCCTGACCTTTTCTAAGCTAAGGCATCGATAAAAAAGGCTTGTAATTTTAAGAGATATAATCTGGCGTGTTCGTTCTGTAACAAGCAAAGAGATGTCCTCACCTTTACTTAAAATACGGTAAAGATACCATGAATAAGGAACAAAGATGGGCTGCTGAGCTGAAATAACCGAGGTATTAAAATGTCTGTCACTCACCTGACCCCAGCCTGCCCCTATTCTCTGGGTGGGTTTGTATTTACCGATCAGATAGGTTGCCTCAAGATCGACCTTTGGAAGAAAATTTGAAAATGAAATTTTTCTTTCCAGCCGGCTGATCCTGTTTTTTATCTCAGCAGACTTTATCTTAAGACTGTTTGTTTCTGCGATCTGAATACAATCGGACAGTTTAAACTTATTTTTATTATCAAGCTGACTTTCAGTTCTGTTATCCAGCTCTTTTATAAACAAATCCGCATTTTCTTTTCTAATATTATCCGGATTCTTTGAAGCACAGGCACACAAAAATACCAGTGCGAACAGAATTATAAAAACTTTTTCTAATTGTCTGGACATATTAATCATGATACTCCCATAAAAACTGTTTGTTTCCCAACCCATTACAAAACATAAGGCTTTGTAAAAAGTGTCAGCTATAAGGCGCGCAAAACCGAACAAATGAGGCGTACTTGTGTACGCTGGAATGAGTGAGATTGCAGCGCAACGCGGTAGGTGGCCTTTTTACGAAGCCGCCAACTCACTATAAGCCTTCCAGATAAATCCCCATCTGCATATCCATAAGCTCTTCCAGACCCATTTCCGTATGTACAAAATGGCCCTGATACTGCAGCGTTAAAAGACCTTCAACGATGGCCCATAAGCCCATGGTTATTTCACGGCTCTGGTACTTCTTGTTAGTTTTTTTCTGTTTTAAAAAATCAGACACCGTTGATTCCGTGGTTAAAAGTAGCTTTATATGAACCTCCTCGATCTTATTCAGAAGATCCGGTGCCAAACCAACGTTCCTGAACCCGCTGGTCAGCATTTTCCATCGCTCTTTATGATGGGTATAAAATTCCACAACCGCCTTTTGAAATCTAAAAATCCGATCCACCGGTTTTTCATATTTATCAATGACCGCTTCAAACATCCCCAGTAGAATATGAAACGATTCCACACATATCTCTGCATAGATCTCTTCTTTACCTTTAAAATAGAAATAAACTGCCCCAGTTGAAAGCTCAGCTTCCGTACAGATATCACGCATGGTGGTATTGATATACCCTTTTTTTAAAAAAAGCTTACCTCCGGCACGCAAAATACTCTGGATACGATCCTGGCGATCTCCCTCTTTTCTTTTGGCTGTAACACTAGTCATATTTTCCCCTTGAAAACAGTTTCCATGAACAGTGTTCTATTATAGAACACTGTTCTATAAATGTCAAACTCATCTTAATAATGACAGAAAAATCAATTTGTCTGAGGACTCTCAAAGATTCAAAATATACTGGAAGTTAAAGATAATATATCGGGGCAAAATCAAAGGCTCTAAGACAAAAACACGCGAATAGCAAGTATTCTGAATCATGACCTTGGAAGATCCCGCCATGCGAGGATGCAAGGTTTTGAAAAAAACTATATTTTAGAATTACTTCATTGTTTGTTCTCTCAATAATTATTATATGTATTACATATAAGCACTCATATAGAAACAAATTGTGCCCCTTTACTCACAAACATAACATGCGTTATACTTTTTACCCTATATTTATTCCACTTTGAGGCAATAAAATAATCAATTTAATTTATCTAAATAATATTGATTATCTCTATTTTTAGTATTTTATTATTTTTATTGACAATATATTTATCCACGATGTATAACAACACTTATGAAATTGTGTATATACTCTAACGAGTAGTCGACTAAAACCAGCGCCACAAAAAATAATTCGTATTTCACAAAGAGATACGATCAATAATGGAGGAGTAAATGAGAAAGATATTTTTGTTTGTTTTAATGTTTACGTTCAGCTGGTCATTATCTGCAGAGGCTAATGAATGTACAGCTAACGATAATGAGATATATGCTTTTAATATGGTAGAAGACGCATATGTCTCGAACGAATCAAAAAACACCAGTGCAGAATGCAGGGCAGTTGATCCTGAAGAGTTAAAAAAAGAGATGGCAAAACCTTTAGTAAAAAAAGAGATCGATAAAATTATAAAAAACGATGAGTATGTTCAATTTATCTGTGCTTCTGCAATTGATAATGAGGGAGTGGGGAGCGTTGAAAGAGAAACTGGGCTTCAATACTCACTTTATATGATTAAAGGAGAGGAGAGGTTAATATTTGATCCAAAAGTTGAACATATTGTTCATCAAGTAAAGTGTGAGGCTGCAGAGATTAACGCGCATTTTTCTCTTATTGGTAGGGGGCTGCAAAGAACTAACCGTATTTTCCTTCATAGTATTATGAAGTATATAGATGAAAAAGATGTAATGTATCGCAAGTATTGCGCTGGAAAGGTTGATCAAAAAAATAAGAACAAGGTAGGACCTTGGGGAGACTATTTTTTTAATCCCATTGATGCTTCAGGAAAGCGAGTTTATTCAGTTTTAGATACTTTTGTAGAGTTGAACGTTAATCTTAGAAGCTATCCAAATATTTCAACCCTTCATCGTGAATTATTTAATGATATTAAGGGGCGGGGAGGTAAGTGTTCTCCCAAAATAGAGGCCCAGAAAAAATATAAGAAATTATGTCAACGAGGTCTTTTCAAGCTGTAGATGGGCAAAATTCATTATTATCAAAATAGTGAAGGCACAGTATATCAATAGTGAATGCCTTCCTAATGTTTGACGGTGATCAAACAGGCTTAGACTTACTTAAGCCTGTTTGATTGCTACCTATTTAATTGCGCTTTTTTTGATTCCACAAACCTATATACTCTAACGAGTAGTCGACTAAAACCGCGCCACAAAAACTAATTCGTATCCAAGAAGAAAATGGGGTCAAACCTGAACAAACAACAATTGGTGGGGAAAACAGTGTAAGTAAAATCAACTCCTAACAAGTCAATCAACGCTCGCCAGCAAGCTGGCTGGGCAGTAAAAAGCTTCGCTTTTTACTGCCCGTTATTGAGGCGTTATAAGGCAAAATGAATAAACATAAATTCATCATATTATTACTATTGCTGCTTATTGTATTGTCAGGATGCAAAAAAGCTACACCATTAGACGGGGACATATTCAAAGAAAAATGGTCAAGCTCAAGTCATCACTCTGCTATTTCATGGTGGTATTTAGGTGAAGATAAAGAGAAATATTTTATTGCAGAAAGATGGCCAACCAAAGAAACTATTTACAGTATTACAAAAAACGTAATCAGAATTAACGGTATTATGGCTTTTCAATTTAATTCAGGAAAAGAGCCAGTTAACTTAAAAAACAATAATGTTGAATTTAAGTAAAAGAACTTATAACAAATCACTTGTGTGGGACTGCATTTCCGCTTGCGCTTCAACGCAGCCCCACAGTTCAAACGTTGAATTCAATTAAAGATAAATCAGGAGGTAGAAATATGAGTTTCAACATAAAGAACAACGTACACTGGGTTGGAAAAATTGACTGGGAACTTGAAAGATTTCATGGCTATGAATATTCGACGCACCGCGGTTCGACTTACAATTCATATCTAATCAAAGAAGATAAAATTGCTCTGATTGACACGGTATGGGGACCCTATTCAAAAGAGTTCGTAGAAAACCTCTCTAAAGTGACTGACCTCAGCAAGATTGACTATGTAATCGCAAACCACGCAGAGCCCGATCATAGCGGCGCTCTGCCGGAACTCATGCGTCATATACCAGACACACCGATATATTGTACAAAAAACGGACTTAAATCATTCAAGGGGCAATATCATCAGAACTGGAATTTTAAGGTTATCAAGACCGGCGACAAACTGAGCCTGGGGAATAAGGAATTGGTTTTTGTCGAGATACCCATGCTCCACTGGCCTGACAGCATGCTCTGTTACCTTACCGGAGATAACCTGCTGTTCAGTAATGATGCATTCGGGCATCATTTTGCTTCTGAATTGATGTTTAGCGATCTGGTTGATCAGGCGGAACTATATGCAGAATGTATAAAATACTATGCAAATATTCTGACCCCGTTCAACCCGATGGTTACAAATAAAATTAAAGAAATCCTGTCACTGAACCTTCCGCTTGACATGATCTGCCCGTCCCACGGTTTGATCTGGAGAGACCGCCCAGAACAGATCGTTGAACAATATCTAAAGTGGGCAGACAATTATCAGGAAAATCAGATCACGATCATTTACGACACCATGTGGAACGGCACGCGAAAAGTGGCTGAAAGTATTGCGCAGGGAATCAGAGAATCTGACAAAGAAGTCGTGATCAAACTTCACCATCTTGAAAAAAGAGATAAAAATGATGTGATCACAGATATTTTTAAATCCAAAGGTGTTATTGTGGGATCACCAACCATCAACGGAGGCATCCTGACATCTGTGGCTGCAATACTTGAAATGATAAAAGGACTGAAATTTAAGAATAAGAAGGCGGCCGCATTCGGATGCTACGGATGGAGCGGAGAGTCAGCTAAAATAATTTCTGACAGTTTAGAAGAATCCGGATTTGAGATGGTGGATGAAGCATTTAAAGTGAATTGGAATCCGGACAATTCATGTATAGAAAAGTGTATTGAATACGGAAAAAGATTTTCTAAAAAGTCCGTTTAACAGGGGAAAATGGGGTCGAACCTAAACATTAAACAATTAACCTAACCACACGCTTGAATCGACGCGCTTAAAGCTGCAAGCCACAGCTTCAGCTTTAAAATTTAGCAACAGGCGGAAGGATCGGTCCCAGAAGAGCATCAGGATGGATTCCCATTTCAAGACCAAACCGGGTACCCTCATCTTCAACCAGAATCCACTGTGCCCACTGACCATGAAGCATATATTTATAGTCTATATCTGCCTGATCAAAGTTTTTGTCCTTATTATTTTCAATAATTACTTTATACGCATCAAAGAAGGTCTCTGACATCTGTTTGAAAAAATCGATCTTTTCAGCCTCAAGGTAAAAGAAATATATACCGGCATGACTACCCACATTGCACTTTCTGTATTTTGATTTAAAAAAATCAGCCCTTACCTTGCGCAAAGCTTCATAGTCCTGCCCATGCCCGTCACAAACTGACTTTATTTCTTTTGCAAAGTATTCAACATCCGATTCATTTACAAAATAAGGAAAGATATCCGTACCGCCGGCCAGAATTACTTTGTCTTCAATGATATTTGCGCGAAGTTCCATATAGGCCTTTGGAATTTTAGGATTATTCGGATGGATACCAATCTCAAGCACAAGCGCTCTCATCCTGGAGCCCTTTTTGTCCAGTTTCTCGGCAAGAACCGGAGGCGTATCGATCTCAAGATCACAGTAAACAAGACTTGCCTTTTCAAAGACCTCTCCCCGGGATATCATTACTTCTGTGGGGCCTATTTTACTGCCCCAAAAGTTCTTCTCTATTTTTACCCCATTATTATACTCAGCACAAAAAGCCTGAAATTTACTCTGAACACTTAAAAGGAAATCTGTTACCTGGTTAATTTGTTCCATCACAACTCCAATTTATATGCATATTTTTTTGAAGAAAATACAACAACCATATAAGCTGTGACATTATCACAACCATATTAAGTTTATAGTGTTACATTAGCCCATTTTGTTGAACTATAATAATATGTAGGCAGTACAACCTCATTGATACCCAGTTTTTCAACGTACCCATTAACATTTTCCCAGTCACCCTTTTCATAAGCAATAACAAGGTTATATACATCAGAATAACTATTTTCCTCACCAAGAAGAGCCTTTTTAACCTCGTCATCAAGATAAATGTCTTTCAGCACGTCCTCCATCTTCCGATCAAGCAATGCATCTATTACAGAAAAAAGACCCATCAAGAAAAAATGATTCTCTTTTTTTTTCTGCCCGATTTCATCAGCAATAAATTCACAGAACTTTGCCCTAACCAGAGAAACATTTAACAATTCAACGGGTTTATCTTCTCCAATAGAACTTAAAGCAAAAATTGATGCCCATTTTTTGATCTCTCTCATACCAATCAGTATAAGGGCATGTCTTATTGACTCAATCTTCATACTAAAACTAAAATATGCTGAATTAATAAATCTTAAAAGTCTGTAAGTCAGCGACAAGTCATGTTTAATGATTTGTTCCAGCTTATCAAACTCAACATCCTGCACATTAATCTCATTTATCAGTTCCAGAACACTCAGTTTCGATATTGGAAGATTTCGGCCTGAAATAATTATCGGTTTACTGAAAAAGTATCCCTGGAAATAATCATACCCAAAGCTGATTGCCTCCTGAAATTCCTCAACAGTTTCTACTTTTTCAGCTAAAAATTTTATCCCGCATTCTTTAAACCGCTCAACAATTTTCCGTCTTTCATCACCTCTGGTTTGAAGAAAATCAATCTTTATTATATCTGCAAGATCAACAAGCGGTTTATACTCATCACTATAAACAAAGTCATCAAGGACTATTTCATAACCATTCTCTTTAAGCTCAGAACAGGCATTTATAACATCATCATCAACCTCAATATCCTCCAGCAGTTCAATAGAAAGAAGATCATTCGGTATAACTGTCGGAGCCTTGTTTATAAGAAGTTTTTTAGTAAAATTAATAAATGCTTTTTTTTGTTTAGTTATTGTATCAAGACCGATTAAAAGAAAACTGTTAGTAAGTAATTTGAGGGTCGATTCATCACCGTCTAATTCAGTATCATAAAAATTGTCCAGTCCTGTTCTGAAAAGAAACTCATAAGCAACTACATTCTTATCAACATCAAAAATTGGCTGTCTTGCTACAAATACTTCCAAATCATCCCTTTCTTAGGAAAAAACTGAATTTAAATAAAATGATCAATTGTTCTTGCGATATTTAATCAAAGTGACATACATCTAATAAGTTTTCAAGCAAAATTGTTAAAATAATTAAACAAATTATTCATTTCAAAGCATGAATCCTGGTAATAAAAATATAAAGACATTATAAATTTTAGATCATTTAATAAGTTCAAAGCAGAAGTACACAGATCCCTTTAAGCGTTTCATTTCCCTTGACATATATAGAAAGTTAAAGTATCTTTTCAGCTTACTTATAAATATAATAGTAACCTACAAAACTTTAAACTCCCAACCTTTTTCACTGGAAAAAGCTCTTAAAAAAAGGAGTAAAAATGGCAGAAAAAGAAATCAAAAAAAGCATCCCGAAAAAACTCGTTCCTGAAGTATATAAAGCTCTGGAAGACATAGTCGGGGAGGAATATATCTCTCAGGACAGAGCAGTAGTAGAATGCTACAGCAAGTTCTCTGTGGACGCTGTAGGAGCTCTTAAAAAACATGCAAAAGACCCCAGTAATATCCCTGCATGCATTATCCTTCCTGGAACAACTGAGGAGATACAGGCAATTATGCGGGTTTGCAACCGTTACAAAGTAAACGTCATTCCATTTACAAACGGCATGATAACATTCAACGGCCCCACTACTCCTGACCCTACCCTTTGTGTCCATGTCAGCCGAATGAATAAAGTTCTGGATGTCGACGAAGAAAATATGACCTGTCGCGTTCAGGCATTTACCGACTATGCACAAATTCAGGCAGATACCATGAAAAAAGGTCTCTGGAACGGCGGCACACCTCTAGCAACAACACTCTGCAAGATTTCATCCCAAAGCGCTTTTGCAGGTGTATGGCAAACAGATCATAAATATGGGACTCTCTCACGAAACATTATCAGCATTAAACTCGTTACTCCAGAGGGTGATGTGATCATCACCGGTTCCGATGCTGTTTCAGGCATGGATACCTTCTGGGAATTCGGACCCGGGCCTGACCTATACTCCCTGATAAGAGGAAGCGGAGGAACAACAGGAATCATAACCGAGGTTGTCGTTAAACTCCACCCCTGGCCGGGCGGCGAAGAACTGCCTGAACCACCGGCAGGAAGACCCTCTATTAAGACCTATAAAGATCCAAAATATGATACTGCTGAATTCCCTCAGAAACATAAACTTCTCTGGGTAGAATTTGAGGATTTTGACTCCGAGCTTAAAGCTTTAAGAGAAATCGGTCAGGCGGGGATATGCGCAGGTCTGAATGCAACCGGAGTATACAATGCCTATTACTGTTCACAAACTCAGGACATGACTCTGGACCGGGTAAAAAATAAGTTTTTCCCACCCTATAACCTTTATGTTATCATAGGCGGATTTGTTTCTGAAAAACAAATAACGTATGAAGAAAATGTAGTAAGAGATATTATCGCTGAAACAGGCGGCAAATTTCTTTCAGAAGACTATAAACCCGAAGTATATAAAGCCCTGGCACCGTGGAACCTTGACTGTATCCGTCATGTAACCGGTTACAGAATGAACCGCCATTCATACACCGGCTCAAATATTCTTGGCGGACCGGTTGACATGGTCGCTAAAAAGACCCGGGAAGTATGGTCAAAAGCTATTGAGACTTTTGGAGAGACCTACATTACAGACCGCGGCGGCATGGAAGACACCCCATTCCTTTACTCAAGCAATCACAGCGGCCGTTACTGGCTCACAGAGGCGGATGTTTATCCAGACCAGACCAAACCTGAACTCCTGGAAAAAGGTTCGGCACTGGTTGCCTGCGGAATCGTAAACACTATAGTAGACGGCTTCGGACCGGGAGCAAACGGACTCGGTGTTTCAATTGAGCCGATAACTTCTTTTATGCCTGAAGTCGGACCTAACGCGCATCTCCTGTTTAGACAAATACGCCACATATTTGATCCAAAGGGAATATGTGCCCCTGGCCGCCAGGTTTTCAGCAAAGAAGAATATGATAACTTCCCTGAAGAGGCACTCGCCGGGCTGAATAAGCTCCGACAAATGCACGGCGCAGACCCAATCGAAAGATAAATATAAATTTAATATTAACCAATTTTTTAATAAAGGAAAGCCAATGGCAGTTCAAAAAAGCGATCTAGAAAAAATTGTCGGCAAAGAAAATATAGTAGATGATAAAAATACTCTAAAAAAGTATTCACATGACCAGAGCTTAAGCTCTCCAAGAATACCGGACTGCGCAGTATTTGTAAAAAATGCAACCCAGATACAGGACATCGTAAAACTCGCAAATGAGACTGTTACCCCTCTAATCCCTTACAGTTCCGGTCAAAATCTCCATGGCGCAACCATCCCTGATCAGGGAGGGATTATGATAGACATGTCAAAAATGAAAGCGATCTCAAATCTTGACCAGGATAACTGGCATGTACAGATCGAACCCGGCGTTACTTTTGAGGAGCTTCAGGATTACCTTGAGAAACAAGGGTTTCGTGCAATGATCCCTTTTGGCGCACCCACAAAAAGATCTGCCCTGACCAGTTACCTGGAACGGGATCCGGTTCTGGCAGCTGCAAACTTTGAAACAGGCAACACCTTAATAATGGATACTGAAGTTGTTCTGGCAAGCGGTGAAATATTCAGGACAGGAAACTGGGCTTCTGGCGGAGATCCCGGTTCACCTGCCGGCCCCATAAGAAACCGGATATACCGTATGTTCACGGCCGCACAGGGAACAATGGGGATAATGACTAAAATGATAGTTCAGATTGAACCGCTGCAAAAAAAGAGGAGAATATTTTTTATCCCATTCAGTTCACTTTCTGAAGCAGTGGAACCCATCAGGCGGATACAACGTAAAGAGATCGGCAACGAATGTCTGCTGTTAAACAAGTTTAATCTCGCCGTCATCCTGACGGATTCATGGAACATCCCTGACACTTTCCCTGCAGAACCTGTTGCAACAGAAGAATTTGAAGAAATAAAAAAAGTTCTCCCGGCGTATACAATGATCATCTGTCTTAACGGCCACCCCAGAAGACCTGAAGAAAAAATTGCCTATGAATCAGAAGCCTTAAAAGAGATCTGTGATGACATGAACATCGAACTCTTAGAATCTCTGCCCAATGTACCGGGTGCTGAAAATATAATGCTAAAAGAAATAAACAGACCCTTTAAAATCCTTAAAAAATTCAACTACAAAGGATCAGTACAAAATCTATGTTTTAAAGCTCCTTTAAATAAAATTACTGAGTTAGAAGAAAAACTAAATACACTTGCCACAAAAAATAATTATCCCATATTTGATATCGGCGTGTATCTTCTACCCATGGAAAGAGCCCGTGCAATACACTGCGAATTTGATCTACACGTCAATGCAGCAGACACAAAAGAAATTGAACCCTTATGGCTTAAAGCCTCATCAGAACTCATAAATAATGGTGCGTATTTTGACAGACCTTATGGACCATGGGCTGACATGATGTATTCAAGAGCTGCAAACTATACAATAATGTTAAGAAAACTAAAAAAAGAGACGGATCCAAACAACATCTTAAATCCTGGAAAACTCTGCTTCACATAAGATATACATTAAGAAATAAATTTTATTGTCTTAAATATAAAGCCATTACTTTAAAGTAAAGTAATGGCTTTTTTTGTTAATTAAATGGTGATTATATTATTGTTACAAAACTATATTTTTTAAATTTTCAATTATCTCCAGGTCAAAAAAATATTACTCTTTTTAATAGAATTAAAAAATATTAAAACAAAAGTTTGTATTTCATAAATATGTTTGTTATATATTATGAGTTCAAAACATATAGATAATATTAAATAATTAAATTACCAAACAATCCACATTCTATGGCAAAAATACTGATAGTCGATGATGACAAAATGATGGCTGATATGTTATCTAATATGGTCAACCGCATGGATCATGAATCAACATGTGCATATTCCATTAAACAGGGCATGGAAGCGTTAACCGACCAATCATATGATGCGGTATTTTTAGATGTAAGACTGCCTGACGGCAACGGTCTTGACATGCTGAAAAATCTCAGAGAAACAGCAACATCTCCGGAAGTAATCATCATTACTGCCGAGGGAGATCCAGACGGAGCAGAACTTGCTATCAGAAACGGTGCCTGGGATTATATTGAAAAACCATCATCAATTGACAAGATGAATTTAACCCTTATGAGGGCACTGCAATTCAGGCATGAAAAAAACAAGAGGAAACCTTTAGTATCATTAAAACGGGAAGCGATCATTGGCAAAAGCCTACAGATGCAAGCAACCTTAGATTCTGTCGCACATGCTTCAATATCTAATGCTCCAGTATTTATTAACGGTGAAACAGGAACCGGCAAAGAACTCATTGCTTTAGCAATACACGAAAACAGCACCCGTTCAAAAGCCAATTTTGTAATTGTTGACTGTGCCTCACTCCCTGAGAACCTGGTTGAAAGCTCACTCTTTGGATATAAAAAAGGAGCGTTTACAAGTGCAGACAAAGATATGGATGGCCTTATAAAACAGGCTGACGGCGGTACTCTTTTTCTTGATGAAATAGGCGAGCTACCTCTTAAACTTCAAAAATCATTTTTAAGAGTACTTCAAGAACACCGATACCGTCCAATCGGATCAAAAATTGAACTTAAAAGTGATTTCAGAGTTCTTGCTGCTACTAATAAAAATCTTAATCAACTCTCAAAAGAAGGTCAGTTCAGAAATGACCTTCTTTTCCGTCTTCAATCGATTACCATAGAAATTCCGCCCTTAAGAGAACATAAAGAAGACATAAAAGATTTAGTCCTGCATTATATTTCAAAACTTTGCGAAAGATACAACCTTGAATCTAAAGGGTTTACCCCTGAATTTCTGGAAGTACTCAACAGTTATGATTGGCCTGGAAATATACGAGAACTAATAAATACGATTGAATGGGCAATCTCTTCTGCTCAGGATGACCCGACTCTTCACCAGAGTCATCTCCCCCCTCATATTCGCATAAAGCTAGTTAAGAAATCTCTCTCAAAGCCCAAAAAGCCTATAATTGAATCACAGATAAGCACGGATACTTCAGATGATAACCAGACTCTACACCAGATAAGAAATACAGCCATAGCTAAAGTTGAAACTGTATATCTTCAGAAACTGATGACAGATAAAAATAATGATATCAAAACGGTCTGTCAGATATCTGGGCTTTCCAGACCTCGCCTTTATGCACTACTAAAGAAGTATAATATTGCAAAACGTTGAAAATATCACATTTATATTTTTATTAAACTACAATACAAAATTCTTGCAACTCAAGACACATCTTGAGATATAAGACAAATAACCCGCAAAATTAATTATTCCTATTCTCCTCAGATCCGTAAACAATTAAAATTACTTTAATATTTCTATTGTAAAAATTACTGTCAATTGGCATGCCTTTTGAAAGTATTATCAAAAAGATTCAATACAATGACTGTATAATAGATTAATAGACCTATAAAAAGTAAGATTATTTAAACTTAAGGTATAAGCAGGCATGAAAATCATTTTCTTCTCACCGCAATGTAATGATGGCAATCGACAGTTAAATAAATTAATCAATAATTTTGTAAAAATATACGGTCTTGAAATATACAGAAATGTTGATAACCTTGTTAATCGTTTGTGCAGCCCGGAAGAAGAAAGCACAATTGTTGTACTTTTCACAATCAATGAAAGTACATTCCAGGAACTCATAGTGATTAGAGAATATCTTTTAAACAGTAAAGTAATATTAGTTATTCATGATAGAAAGAAAAGGACCCTTACAAATGCTCACAAATTAAGGCCCAGGTTCATAACCTACTCTGACGCCGACATAAGTAATATCTCAAAAGTAATAAATAAAATGATATCAATAGAAACAAAACCTGCAGCTGTTATTTCCCAGAAAAAGAAAAATAATTCAGAAATTTAATTATTTTAAGAAATTTCATTTCAATTAATTATTCTATACCCGAAAATTCTACCAAATTGAAAACAAAAAAAGCGGGAGTCCTTTACATTAGACTCCCGCTTTTTTATATTCAAAATAAATACTAATTTATTTTATTGATTCTGCGACGATTTCAGCAATATCCTTTATTACAACCGTACCGGAAGCTTTTGCATCCTTGATACCATCTTCAAACATCGTCATACAGTATGGACATGCAACAGCAATCGTCTCAGGGTGTAGTCTGATTGCTTCCTTTGTCCTTTCAAGATAAATCTTCTTATCACCAGACTCCTCCATCCACATCCTTCCGCCGCCAGCCCCGCAGCAAAAACTACTCTCACCGCAACGTTCCATTTCTACGGGAGCCTCACCGCCGGAACAGGATTTAAGAATAGCTCTAGGCTGTTCATAAATATTATTATACCTGCCAAGATAGCAGGAATCATGAAACACTGTTTTACCTTTAAGCGTTGCGTTTGGTTTGATCTTTGACTGTTTAATTAGATTATTGATCAGGTCAGTATGATGAATCACATCAAAACCGGCTCCAAACTGTTCATAATCATTCTTTAAAGTTGTATAACAATGCGGACAGATCGTAATGATCTTCTTAATACCGTGCTTTTTAATAACCTCTATATTTTTCTTAGCCATTTCCTCAAAAACATACTCATTTCCAAGGCGGCGAAGAGAATCACCACAGCAGAGCTCTTCTGTTCCGAGCACTCCCCAGGATAGACCAGATGCATTAAGTATCTCAGTCATGGCAACGGTTATTTTACGGGCGCGCGAATCAAAAGCGCCTGCACAGCCTACATAAAAAAGATAGTCCGCTTTTACTTCATCAGAAAGTATTGGAACCTCAAGATCAACAGCCCATTTAATTCTATCTGTGGGTGCAATACCCCATGGGTTTGAGCGCTGTTCTGAGTTTTCAAAGAGCAAAATGAGCTCTTCAGGAAAATCTGTTTTCTCCATAACCAAGTGCTGACGCATCTGAATAATCTTTGGCGCATGTTCAATAAAAACAGGACAAACCTGCATACAGGCACCACAAGTCGTACAGTCCCAAATCGCTTCCTTTGAAACCGATTCGTCACTGCCGTTAATAAGTTTCTGCGCCATGGTACATGCCTTTGGTGCCTCTGCAATCATGTCTGCCGGACGGTTAGCAAAAATGCTTTTTGAATTGGTAAAAAGATTAACCTTACCCTGATGGACCATTTCTTTTGGATTTAAGGCTTTGTCCGTATTAGAAGCAGGACAGGCAGCCTGACAGCGGCCACATTCTGTACATGCCATAAAGTCAAGCAGATCACTCCATCGAAACTGAACGATCTTTGAAACACCGAAATCCTCACCTCTCTTAAACGGGAGTCTGGGTACGGTTGAGACAAGATTTTTACTTCTAAAGAAACAGTTAGGTATGGCAGTTAAGACGTGAAGATGTTTGCTGTAAGGCAGATAATTCATAAAAAACAGAAGAATTATCGCATGCAGCCACCACCAAATACGCGCCCAGGTATGTGCACCCTCTCCTACAAATGCAGTTAACATGCTGGTTATCGGCATCCATGATGCAGTCTCAAGCTCACCCAGTTTAGCTTCACATGCACTCATGCCAAAATATGCGATCATCAGGCCGGCAACCAGGGAAAGGATAAAGTAAGCGTCAGCAGTTGGATCAATGTGTGCAGGTCTAAAAAATGTTTTTCTAACAACTGCGACAACAACACAACCCAGAACAGCTAAAGACATTATATCCGTTGCAAACATCAATAGCGGGTAAAGCGGACTCCAGAGAAAGTCAAGACTGAACTTTGGGAAAATACCAGCAAGCAGGAACTCAAAATTCACGAGAACAAGTGTCATGAACCCCCAGAACAGCAATAAATGGTTATACCCAAACTTCTCTTTTATGACTCTAAGCTGGCCGAACCCGTAAACAAGCATTGCTCCAAAACGGGACCAGAGATTATCAAATCTATTTTCAGGGCGGCCAAGGCAAATTGTTGCCACCAGCCGGAATACATTTTTAAGGAAAAATGCAATTGCGCCTGTGAAGATAATTACAAATAGTATATTTTCTATAGGACTCAAGGCTACTCCTTTCTTATTTTACTCGACAGGTTTAGCATTTGTTTGCTTTAGTTTCTCTGACAGGGCCGGAATAATTTCCATGACATCCCCAACAATACCAAGATCTGCAACCTCAAATATTGGTGCTGTCTTATCAGAATTAATTGCTATTATATAGTCTGCATCCTGCATTCCAACCAAGTGCTGTATCGCACCTGAAATACCGCAGGCAATATATAACTTTGGACGGACGGTCTTACCGGTCTGACCGACCTGTTTTGGATGGTCAATCCAGCCTTCATCAAAAGCACATCTCGAACCGGCCACCACACCGCCGATCTGATCTGCTATTTGCTGCAGCTTTTCAAAATTCTCCTTGGTCTGCATGCCTCGACCACCTGCGACCAAAATACTCGCACCGGATATATTTACTGATGTATCCTGTGCAGCCTTAATGATCTCTACAATCTTTGAAGGTATCTGATCTTCTGTCAGGGTAAAAGGTTCTTCAATCAATTCGCCTTTTCTACCTTCTGCAGGTTCAGGCATCGGCATAACATGGGGACGAACAGACGCCATCTGAGGTCTTCTTGTCTCAGTCAGGATCGTTGCCATGATATTACCTCCGAATGCGGGACGGGTCTGCTCGAGTATCCGCATCTTTTTGTCAATATTCAGCTGTGTACAATCAGCTGTCAGGCCGGTTTTAAGATCTGTCGCCACAGCACCGGCTAAATCTCTACCGAGTCCGGTTGCGCCCATTAAAACGATCTCAGGCTTATATTTATTGACGAGTTCTACCGTGCCGTGAAGATATGAATTTGTGCGGTACTGATTCAGGATTGGATCGTCCATGACATATACTTTATCCGCTCCATAAGCAAAAGCTTCATCTGCAAGATGCTTCACATTATCACCCAGCACAAATGCCGCAAGTTCAACACCCAGATCATCTGCAAGGATTCTGCCTTTACCCAGCAGTTCCCATGAGACGACATGCGCTTTTCCTTCAAACTGCTCAACATAAACCCACACATTATTCCAAAGCGCTATGTTTGCTTCTGCACCGTCATCACCGGCTGCATCGTCTTCTTCTATCTCAGCTTCTTCTGCAGTACCGCCTTCGGCTTCAATCTCTTTTAAAAGCGCTTCCTCTTCGGGCGTAAAAAAGATCTCGATGGCTTCTGCAGGACACTGCTTAACACACTTCCCACATCCGATACACTTAGCTTCGAGGATTACAGGCTCTTCTTTGTCGTTCATCTCAATTGCATCAACCGGACAGGACATCTGACAACGAGCTCCACATGCAATACATTTATCTTCTATGGCTCGGGCCTTACCTCTTGGTTTCTTTTTCTTTTTAGGCTTCTGCTCCATTTATCCTCCAAAAAAATGAAATTCACATTTTATTAATTTGCTTTTACAATATCCCACTCAGTCAGCTTCTTGAATGCTGTATCCACAGCAACCTGAGCCTGTGCGCCTTCACCTGAGATCACCTCACCCTGCTCTCTTTCAGGAGCAAATATTCTACGAACCTGAGTCGGTGAACCCATAAGGCCAATTGTCGAAGGGTCAAGCTTAAGGAAATTGTTATCCCAAACCAGTACCTTTGTTTCATCTGCATCAAGGCGGCCAGGCACAGTTGGATAACGGGGAGTATTGATCTCTCTTTCAACAGTTATCATCACCGGCATTTTAGCATCAATGATTTCATGATATGCTTCGAGTTTACGGCGGACTCTTATAGTATTATTCTCTTCATCAACGGATATGATCTCGTCAACAAGAGTCAGCTGAGTAGATTCCATCCTTCTGGCAATACCAGGCCCTACCTGAGCTGTATCACCGTCAATGGTCTGCTTTCCGCACAGAACGATATCAACCGGACGTTTTTCATGTATCTTTTTTATTGCAAGGCCCAGAACTGTACTGGTTGCCAGAGTATCAGCACCACCAAAAGCTCTGTCACTTAACAATATACACTCATCCGCACCAATTGAAGCTGCCTTCTTTAACACACTTTCTGCTGTAGGCGGTCCCATGGATACCGCTGTTATAAAGGCACCATATTTATCCTTGAATCTGATCGCCTCTTCAACAGCATTTGTGTCATAGGGGTTGGTAATAAAAGGCACACCCTCACGTATTAATGTATTGGTTTCCGGATCGATTTTTACTTGTGTCGTATCGGGAACCATTTTCACACAAACAACTATATGCATAAATATCTCCTCTAATATATTAAATAAAAATTTCGTTAGTTTTTATAAGCCTATTTTATATTTTTCAGCTATCTTTTATATCGTTTAAAACAACTACGAATTGTAACATCTGAACTTTTTAAAATCAAGAAATATTTAGCAGACTAACTACTCATTTATATCATTTTAATCCTGATTTTAATGGCATTTGACAACCCGTTTATCAGTTACAATATAATCAACTTTCATATCAAGTTCCGGATCAAAGGGAACTTGATCAACAATCTGAAATTCAAATGCAAGCGCATATGATTTTATACTGTTTTTCTTCAAAAACCTGTCATAAAATCCACCGCCATATCCGATCCTAAACCCTTTCTCACTAAAAACAGCTCCGGGTACAATCATAATATCTATTGTTTCTAAAGACATGGGTCTAAGCTTGTCAAACGCAGGCTCCAAAATCCCAAAGGCGCCCGGAGAAAGATCGATTTCCACGGATTTAATAATTGATGGGATCAGAGTCTTTTTTTCAATATCTGTAAAGGGAACAGAGACAGCTTTGCCCTTCTCTAAAAAAGATTCAATCATCCGGTGTGTGTCAACCTCACTTCTAAAGGATACATATGTAAAGGTGCTTTCTGCCTTAATAATTTCAAACAAATTTAAAAGTCTGATTATAATTTTTTCGCTTTTTTCAAACCATTCATCAGAAGAAAGAACATCTCTTTTCTTCAGTATTACTTTTCTCAATAAATCTTTTTTAGTTTTTATGGAATTAAACATAGTAATTCCCGTAATTAAAAACAAAAAGGGCCCGGTTAGGGCCCTTTAAAATATACAATTAAGAAAAAGGCCTAGAGATATGTAAGCCAGGATTTATATTTATCAATTTTACCCTTAATCGCATCAAAATAGATGGACTGGACCTTTTTAGTTATCGGACCGGGTTTTCCTGTACCGATCTGTCTATCATCAACCTCTCTTACGGGCGTTATTTCTGCTGCTGTTCCGGTAAAAAAGCATTCATCCGCCATATAAAGTTCATCTCTGGTAAAACGCTGCTCAACTACCTCAATATCGTTATCTTTCGATATCTCAATAATCGCATCTCTTGTAAAACCCTTTAAAATTGATGTGGGCGGCGTTGTCTTTACAATACCATCTCTTACAATAAAAATATTTTCGCCGCTTGCCTCAGAAACATACCCTTCAGCATCAAGTAAAATAGCCTCATCATAACCCGCCATAACAACTTCGCGTTTTGCAAGAATAGAATTAACATAGTTCCCTGATATTTTTGCCTTGGTCATCCCCACATTCACATGATGACGGGTAAATGATGAAATTTTACCTCTGATACCATTTTCGAGTCCGTCATCACCCAGATAAGCGCCCCATGGCCAGCAAGCAATACTTACCCGTATATTAGGCTCTTTAACAAAAAGCCCCATCTCACCATCACCGATAAAAGCAATTGGACGTATATAACCTTCTTCAAGCTTATTTACCTTTAATGTTTCAATAATCGCATCACAAATCTCTTGCTGGGTAAAAGGGATGGTGAAAAAACCTACTTTTGCAGAAGCAAAAAGACGGTCAACATGTTCTTTCATTTTTAGCACAGCTGATCTACCGTCTTCACACTTGTAACACCGTATTCCTTCAAAAACCCCCAGGCCGTAATGCAGACAGTGCGTCAGTACATGAACATTCGCATCGTCCCAGTCAACAAGCTTCCCGTCAAGCCATATTTTCTCTACTTTTTCCATACATAATCCCCTCCATAGTTAAACAACAGATTGCAGCATTTACAATAAGTACAAGTTATCATTATATCGAATATTTAATTCGATACAATCTTTTTTATACTTTCCTTAAAAGGCGGTCTCAAAATACCCTTTTCAGTGATTATGCCAGAAATATATTTATTTGGCACCACATCAAAAGACGGATTCCAGACATCAATACCCTCAGGTGTAATTTGGTGATCTTTAATATGTGTTATTTCATTTTCTGAACGTTCTTCAATCGGGATATCATCTCCAGTTTCAGCAGAAACATCGATTGTAGATATCGGCGCTGCAATATAAAAGGGAACATTATGCTCCTTTGCCAAAATTGAAAGGGAATATGTCCCAATCTTGTTTGCACTGTCACCATTTGCCGCAACACGGTCCGCACCAGTAATCACAACATTAACGCCTTTTTCCTTCATATAGTGACCTGCCATACTGTCAGTAATCAGAGTAACCGGAATATTATCTTTTTGAAGTTCCCAGCAGGTCAGACGCGCACCCTGTAAAAGAGGACGGGTCTCGCAAGAGACTACAGAAATATCCTTATTTTTTTCAACAGCGGCTCTAATTACACCCAGGGCTGTGCCATAACCAGCTGTTGCCAGGGAACCTGCATTGCATATTGTCATAACTGTGCCCGAATCCGGCAGAACATCCTGGCCGAACATACCCATGGAACGATTAAATTCAATATCCTCATTTAAAATAATATCAGCCTCATTTTTTAGAATCTGTTTAATTTCCGAAACAGTCTTGTTCCCAGGCTCAAGAACCTTTTCAAGCATTCGCTTAAGGGCCCAGCCCAGATTAACTGCAGTAGGACGGGTTCTTCTTAAACGGTCACACATCGCATTAAACTTATTTAGGAATAAATCCAGATCATTTCCTTCAAATTTCTGTGCCTCACAGGCAAGAGCCATTGCGGCAACAACCCCTATTGCAGGAGCACCGCGTACCGAGAGTCTCTCAATAGCCTCAGCTACAGACTCAAGATCACGACATTCAAGGTAAACCTCCTCTGACGGCAGCTTCGTCTGATCAAGGATCTTGATAAAATCATCTTCCCATGCGATTGATTTAAAACTATTCATTTAACAGTCTCTTTTTAAAAACCTTATTTAAAATTTGAAGATTTAGCCTACCCTTTGTCTCCTTCAATATCTGACCAATAAAATAGCTAAAAAGCTTTGTCCTGCCCCTTTTATAATCATCAACCATTTCCGAGTTATTATCAATATATGCCTGCACGATCTTATTTATTTCATTTTTATCAAATATCTGAAACAAGCGCTTTTCAGATACAACCTTATTTGCGTTCTTTTCTGACTTAAGTATGTCTTCAAAAACATTTATAACTGTCCTCTGAGTTATTCTAGCATTTCCAACCATACCAATCAATCAAGAAAGATCTTCAGGCTTAACAGAAAAATCAATTATTTTCTTAAATCAGCAAGTCTGCTTGCGGCCAAATTTACTTTAACAGCTGCAAAAAAGTTTAGATTCTGTCAAGAGTTGTGCGTGAACCTCCAGACCGATAAATGTTTCAAACTTCAAAAGTGACACCATGAAATTATTAATAATTTATTTAAAATCTGTTTAAAACAATAAACCAAATATCATAAAGCTGGTTAAAAAACATCCGCAATAATAAATAACATATTAATATAACCCTGGTTGACAACAAAAAACTTGTCTGATAATATTTTCAATAAAATAAATCATAAGGTGCATTATGAAAAAACTTAAACTAATCTTATTCGTCTTATTCCTGACAATATCTTTTCATGCAGCTGTCTCAGCAGAAAGCACAGACAACAAAAACGAAACTGTTGAATTTGATCCCTTCGAAAATGATGATGAAGAGTTTTCTTCTGGAACAACTGACGGAGAAATATTTGATCCAATCGAAGGATATAACAGAATAATGCATGCTTTTAATGATAAGCTCTATCATTATTTTCTAAAACCGGTTGCAAAAGGATATAATTTCATCGTTCCTAAACCTGCAAGAGTCAGCGTTAAACGCGTATTTTATAATGCTGCCATGCCGAAACGTCTTGTAAATTGCCTCCTACAGGGAAAACTAAAAGGTGCGGGTACAGAGTTTGCCAGGTTCTCAATAAACACCACCTTTGGACTCGGAGGTCTTTTCAACCCGGCAGGGAAATGCATCGAAGATTACAATGAGGACTCTGGACAAACACTCGGCCATTATGGAATGGGTACGGGGATGTACATCGTATGGCCGTTCCTTGGTCCTTCAAGTCTTAGAGGAACTACCGGGATAGTATTAGATACAGCACTCAGTCCATTAACATATTTAAAAATGGAGCTTTGGGAAAAACTTTCAATAAGAGGCTATACCAAAACAAACGATACCTCTCTCAGACTTGGAGAATATGAGGATTTAAAGGAATCCGCTATCGACCCTTACATCGCCTTGAGAAATGCTTATTTTCAGCATAGACAAAACGCTTTAAATAATTAAATAGCTCACAAAAAAAATACCCGGCTAAAATGCCGGATATTTTTTAGTTACAAAGATTAAATTAACTTATTAAATCAAATCATTTTACCGCATCATAAATAGTATCAATTTGTTCATCTGTTATTTTCGCACCCTTTTTCTGCATCTCTTTAATAGTTTCTTTTGAAATATTGTCCGCCCTGCATGCCGCTAAGATCCTGTAGGGATTATGACATTTACCGCATTCAGTCTCCAGCAGTCCAGGAACTGGCCCTTCTAAAAACATTTCAATACTTATGGCTTCATCTTTAGATATGTTAGAATTTTTCTTCTGCTGCATCTTGCTTATAACATCATGGGGCGCTCTGCCTGGATTGTGAAGCGACTGAGCACGGGTAGCATCATGACATTTTGTACACTTTGAGTCAAAAAGATCAAGTAAGGCAATCTGTTTTTCATGTCCGGCTTCTTTTGCCTGCTCAATTTGATCAGCATAAGCATTGATCACAAAAAAGGCCATCAATAACGCTAAGACTGTTAACGAAATTTCCTTCATAACTCCTCCTTAAATTAGATTTAAGTAACATAAATTAAAAATCTTACAGCAAGACACTTTCACCAACTTGTACAAATAAATTATAAGGCTCTGTTTATCAGAAAGATTCAAACAACTAAAAACCGTGGTTTAACCTTTTTTAGCCTTTAGCCTGAGAAGAAGATCATTAAATGAAGCATTCGACAGAACTTCATTAAACTGAGCACGATAATTTCTTACAATACTTACCCCCTCAATGACCAGATCACATACCACCCATTTTTCATTCTTATTGATCATCCTGTAATCAACCGTAACACAACCATTATTTCCAATACTTATCTTAGTCCCCACTACGGCAAACCTGCCCAGTTTCCCGATCTTCTCATTTACATAACTAATGTTTGCAGACGAAAAATTTTCAGTCTCTTTTACATAAGCATCGATTTTCTCAAAATACGTTGTTTCAAGGAGATCAGTAAAAACAATAGTAAACTCTTTTCTTTCTGTTTCTGAAATATTTCCCCAGTTCCCTTTAAGCGACCTGCGCGCAAATTCTTCATCATCAAATACTTCTTTTAGAATTTGATGCAGTGCATTTTTCCTCTGGACAGTCATCTCCTCTTTTTTCAATTCAGGATCATTCAGAGTATTAATAATTTTTTCCAGAGTGGTTCTAATCCGTTCAGTCACCTCTCCCGCATAGACAAAACTGGAAAAGCAGGCCAATATTAAAAACAGGAGAACAACTGTCTTTAAAAATCTATTCATCACGGCTCCTTTAAAATTTTAAATCAATTTTTAATTATATTTTCATTACCTAATTACAATACTAAAAAATATTTAATAAATATTCAAGTAGTATCTAGTGTTTTTTTAATAACTACCCATAAGAATGATTTGCACCTGGACAATATTTAAAAAGGCTTAAATATCAAAATTAATCTTGGAAGGAGCGTCAGAATAGCAAGCATTGCAATAAGCATAGCCAGCCCTGTCAGCACCCCAAAGTATATAGTAGGAATAAAATTTGAAAAAATCAAAATTGAAAAACCAAAAATTATCGTAATTGAAGTATTCACAATTGCTCTGCCGATATTTCGATGACACAATTCAAGGGTTTCAAGATAATTTTCGTTCTTGCTATATTCTTCCCTGAACCGGTAAATATAGTGGATGCTGTTATCAATCGCAATTCCCATGGTTATCGCGGCAATAGTTATGGTCATTAAGTCGAGGGGAATATCAAACAGGCCCATAATGCCCAGCACAATCCCCACAGCTAACAGGTTGGGAATTATTCCGATGATAGCAAGAGAAATTGACCTGAACAGGATCAGAAGCATTACTGCAATCCCGAGAAGAACAATACCAAGCGTTAATATCTGAGACCTGAAAAGGCTCTTAAGCATATTATTATATAATACTAGCATCCCTGCAACCTGTGCTTTATCTTCTGACAACCCGAATTTGTCCTCCAGATCTTTCTGGATCCGCTTAATAAGTTCTCCCCGCCTTAAGCCCTCAAGAGAATCAAGGATCCTCATGGATATCCTGGCTTCATTATTAGCAACTGAGACATAAGGGTCGAGAACCTCCCGTCTTATATCCTCAGGGATCTTTTTATTGATCACACCCAGCTCAAGGCCACTGAATTCATTCCCATTGTTTAGATCTTCCATCGTTCTAATAATAGAAGCAATCGAACGCACCTTGCCGATCTCAGGAAGAGAATCAAGATAATCATGAACTTCTTTAATTCGGTCTATTTTATATGGAGTAAACCAATAGTCATTAGAGTCATCGCCTTCTTCATCCCAGCCAAAATCATCTTCCGGGAAATCATCTTCATCAGGTTCAGGCTCAACAATCTTAGGCTGATCAAATTCCAACATAACCTCAAGCGGAAATGTACCGCCGAGCTTTTCATCAATAAGCTTCATCCCCTGATAAATCTCTGTTTTACTACTAAAATAGTTAATAAAACCATTTTCAACCTTTAGCTTTGAAACACCAAGCAAACTGATAATTGCTAAAATGATTGCCGCAAAGATTACTTTCCCTCCGTGATTGCGTGCCACCTGAGCAAGACGTTTAGTCACTTCAGACTCTTTTTCTCTTTGCTCATTTATCTCAGATTTATTCAGTAGTACCAGAACTGAAGGAAACAAAAGAAACGAAGTTAGAAAGGTTACGGTCAGACCAATTGTCATCATCCATCCAAAATCAATAACCGGTTTTATCCCGCTTAATACAAGTGAAGAAAATGCAAGAATTGTCGTAAGCGCTGTATAAAGGCACGGCCACACCATCCGCCTTGCAGTATGAAACACAACCTCAATCTGGAGGGATGACTGCATCTCTCTCAGTAGCTGTTTATATCGAACAGCAAGGTGAATATTCATCGACAGGGTTAAAATCAACATTAAAGATATGAAATTTGATGAAAGTACCGTGACCTTCCAGCCAAGAAAGCCCAGCATCCCAATCATAATAATAACAGAGAAAAAACAGCATAAAAGAGGAAGAACGACCCACCGGATCTCCCTGAACACAAAAGTAAGTGTTGCAACTATAAAAATGAATACACCAAAACCAAAAACCATCAGGTCATTTTTAACAAAAGAAATGGTGTCATCAGAAATCATAGGCACACCGCCAAGATAAAGTTTGCCGTATTTTTTAAACAAACCTATTATTTTTCTGATCTCCTTAATATCTTGATGCCGGTTTTTAGTTAAAAGCTCATATGCTTTTTCATATTCAATTTGGCAGATTTCAAGTTCAGCCTCTTCCGTTTTACTAATTTCCCCGGAATTTCTTTTATCTACAAGCGAGTCCCTCTTTTTTTGCAATTCACTATATCTTTGATCAGTTTTTAAATTAACCTGGATACCTGTTGTTTGGCCGTCCGGGCTTAATATCAGATTTTTATATATGGGATTCGTAAGGATCTCATTTTTTGCAAGGATTAAATCAGTTTCAGGGTCATCAAGTGTCAGGATTTTTTTGCTGGTAATTTCTGACAATTTCAAACCGGAGGTCTTTAAAAGGGGAACATCAAGTATCGTAATGAGTGAGTCCACCCGTTCAAGTTTAAGGAGGTTTTCGCGGAGCTGTTTAAGACGTGAAATAGATTCTTCAGTAAACAGATCCGCTGTAGGGGTGAAGGTAATAACCAAAAATTCCTTAATATTATATCTCTCTGTTATCTCACGCAGCAACTTAAGATCTTTATCATTTTCAAGTATCAGCGTATCCGCAGATGCATCCAGCTTAAAATCTTTCGCATTATAAGAGAAAAAAAGGAGGATCAAAACAAGCAACGATATTACAGAGACAGGATGGCTTAAAATTATTTTATAATATAATTTTGAGATCAGATTTATCACTATCTACAATTTTCTAATTAAAATCAATGGATTTAACAACGTTATTAACAGTTCCGAAGTATAAATTATGATTAATTCACTGTCAATAAAAAGCTAAAGAAAAAACAACTTAAAGTTAAAACTATTCTGAAAAGAACAAAATAAAAATGTTTTATTTACGCCAATGTTTATTGTATGATGTTATACAATAAAAAATAAATAACTACTCAAAATAAAACGAGGGAAATATTCATGAAGATACTAGGAATACTTGGAAGCCCAAGGCTAAAAGGAAAGTGCTCAAAACTCTTAAATAGAGCACTGGAAGGTGCTGAAAGCGCTGGTGCAGAAATAGAAATATTCAAACTTATAAAAAGGGATGTCAAATACTGCCTGGGCTGCGGCAACTGCTACACAAAGAACCCGGATCTCCAACTTGGAAAGTGTCCCATAAAAGACGAAGCACAGGAAATGCTGAAAGAATACCTCGCCTGTGACGGATACTTCTATGCGAGTCCCGCATATGACATGTTTACCACTGCACTCATGAAAACATTTCTTGAAAGAAAAATTGCTTTCACCTTTAAGGAATCTGATGAAACAGAGGTGGTAACAATACCTTCCCCAAGACCCGGAATTACACAAGATTTCAAAGAGAAAGCTTCCTTTATTGTAACCGCAAATTGTGCTGATGAACTTGAGGAGGTGATGGGTGATCCCTGTTATGAAGCTTTTGAAGCACACCTGCTTTTTGAAGAGATCGATACCTTTGAAAAACTTTACTGTGGAGGTGTGGAAAGAATGACAGATGAACAGTTCAATAAAAAGCTGGACAGGGCTTTTCAGATGGGAACTAACATTGTTAATGAAATTAATAAGGCAAGATCCTAGGTTTATGTTTCACCTATCTTAAAATAATTTATAACACTATAACTATGACTTAAGACGAGCAAAATTATGAAAATTCTTGGCATACTGGGCAGCCCCAGACTCAAAGGAAAGTGCTCAAAACTCTTGAACAGGGCACTGGAAGGCGCTGAAAGCGCTGGTGCAGAAATAGAAATATTCAAACTTATAAAAAGGGATATCAAATACTGCCTGGGCTGCGGCAACTGCTACACAAAGAACCCGGATCTCCAGCTTGGAAAGTGTCCCATAAAAGACGAAGCACAGGAAATGCTGAAAGAATACCTCGCCTGTGACGGCTATTTTTACGCAGCGCCAGTTTTTGACGCATTCACCACCGCGCTCATGAAAACATTTCTTGAAAGAAAAATTGCTTTCACCTTTAAGGAATCTGATAAAACAGAGGTGGTAACAATACCTTCCCCAAGACCCGGAATTACACAAGATTTTAAAAAGAAAGCTTCCTTTATTGTAACCGCAAATTGTGCTGATGAACTTGAGGAAGGGATGGGTGATCCCTGTTATGAAGCTTTTGAAGCGCACCTGCTTTTTGAAGAGATCGATACCTTTGAAAAACTTTACTGTGGAGGTGTGGAAAGAATGACAGATGAACAGTTCAATAAAAAGCTGGACAGGGCTTTTCAGATGGGAGCTAACATTGTTAATGAAATTAAAAAAGCCCGTTCATGAATAGAACCACTATTAAAAACTGATTTATTACTTCCCGTCTACGGGTATTGAGATTCTAACAGTAGTACCAACACCTGAAACACTTGAGATGTTAAGCTCTCCGCCATGAGCCTCTATTATATATTTCACGATCACCAGGCCCATGCCGGCACCTGACATTTTAGAAGTATAAAACGGCCTTGTAATACGCTTCAGCTCATCAATACTGAGCCCTCTTCCGGTATCCATAACAGATATAATTAGAGAATCATCGATCTCACCGATCTTTATAGTGATAGTCCCGCCATCATCAATAGACTCAACAGCATTTTCAATAACATGAGTAAACACATGTTTTAAGTTTGTCTCATCACCCATTATTTGGAGAACTTCAGAATTATACTGTAAAACTTTTTCAATATTTCTTCGCAACATTTCATCATTAAACTGTCCCAGAACAGAATTAACAATCCCCGGTATGTCCACAAGCTCATCTGCTAAAACGTCAATCTCTCTAAATTCTGCAATCTCTCCAACCATTGTTTCAAGACGCTCTGCTTCATTAATGATCCTTTGGGCGTATACTTTAAGCTGACTGTCCTCCGGAAGTTTATTCATAATCCGTCTGGCAAAACCGCCTATTGCAGTCACAGGGTTTCTAACCTCATGAGCGACCTCTTCGGCCAGGGTTTCAAGCGCTTCCTGTTTTTCCACCTCTACGACCTTAACCTGAGATATTTTCTTATTAATAAGCCCCTGAATTCTGGCCTGTAATTCTTTGGTATTAAAAGGTTTAGTAATATAATCGTCAGCACCCGTCTCAAGCCCTGTGATCTTATCTTCAACAAAATTTTTAGCAGTCAAAAGCACCACAGGAATAAGCATTGTTTTTTTATCACTTTTAAGCTTTTTGCAAACTTCAAGCCCTGACATCTTCGGCATCATCACATCCAGAATAATAAGATCCGGCTCCTCGACAGCTACTTGATACAGAGCCTCTTCACCGTCATACGCTTTTGAAATTGAATATCCACATTCACTTAAAGTCCTGTCAATCAGTTCTACAATAAATTCACTATCATCGACCACAAGTATTTTTTTTCTTCTATCCAAAATCAGCTCCTATTTTGTTTTTTGTCTTTAAATAATAATAGATAACAACTCAGCATTAGAAGATTGTGGTTTCCTATGCGTTACAATCTAAATGTATAAAGCATAATAATCATTAATTCAATTAAAATGTAGCCTGTTTAAATCACCCCTCATATTCTACTGCATGCCCCGAACCTAAACAAACTAATTTATTGAATAATCTTTTCTTATGAATATCAATTGTGGAATACGTTAAACATTTATTTATTTGGAACAACCATTATTAATAACTTAAAATTTGAATTACAAAAATCCTATGACCTTAAATTCTGTATTTTTCCAAATTTATCTGATAAAATATGTCAAAATCAAAACAGATAAAATATATACAAATTAAAAAAACAATTAAAGGAACTTCAAATGACTACTAAATTATCTTTTTTCGGCGCAACCGGAACAGTAACAGGATCAAGACATATGCTTGAAACAGCCGGTAAAAAACTGCTGATTGACTGCGGTCTTTTCCAGGGTTTAAAGAAAACAAGGATTAGAAACTGGGAACCGTTTCCTATACCTCCTGCTGATATTGATAGAATCCTTCTTACCCATGCCCATATTGACCACTCCGGTTATATTCCCCGTTTCTGTAAAGAAGGCTTTAGCGGAAAAATACACTGCACTCACGCAACCAATGAACTTTGTAAAATAATGCTTATGGACAGCGGACATCTTCAGGAAGAGGATGCAAAATGGGCAAATAAAAAACGCTTTTCAAAACATACTCCGGCAATGCCCTTATACACACAGCAGGATGCTGATAAATCCCTCAAACTATTTGATCCAGTGCATTACGGTGAAGATATTCATGTTACTGACAATATCAGGGTAAAGTTCAAAGATGCCGGACACATTCTCGGATCTTCTTTTGTTGACGTAAAAATAAAAGAAGACAATAAAACCAAAAGAATCTTTTTTTCCGGTGACCTTGGAAGTCCGCTCCGCCCTATTCTCCACGATCCGGTACAGGCATATGAAGTGGACTATCTGATACTTGAATCCACCTATGGTGACCGTCTCCACACCGACAGTCACGGTACAAGAGACCAGGAACTTGCCAGGGTCATAAATGACAGCATCAAACGCGGAGGGATGCTGCTAATACCCTCTTTTGCTGTTGAAAGATCCCAGGAACTTCTCTATTACATCCGGGAACTTGAACAAAAAAACCTGATTCCTTCTATCCCTGTTTATCTCGACTCACCCATGGCAATTAATGCCACCAAAGTCTTTGAACAAATGACATCGCTTTATGATTTTCAGGCAAAACTGCAGATTTTAGACAATAAAAATATACTCAGTCCTAAACAGATAACATATACAAAAGATGTAAATGATTCTAAAGCACTTGCTGAAGTTAAAGGCCCTGCCATCATACTATCTGCAAGCGGGATGCTTCAGGGAGGCAGAATCCTCCACCATTTACAGCAGAGACTCTCAAAACCTGAGAATACCATTCTTTTTGTGGGCTACCAGGCCGAAGGAACACGGGGTAGAGCCCTGCTTGAAGGCAAGAAAGAAGTAAAAATACATGGGCAGAAAATTTATGTTAATGCAAAAATAGAAAACATCTCAGGTTTTTCAGGACACGCAGATTATAATGAGATAATTGCCTGGCTCATGGGATTTAACCGGCCTCCGAAAAAGACCTTTATTGTCCATGGTGAACCCGATGCATCTAAAGCCCTGGCAGAAAAAATCAAATCGAAGTTCGGCTGGGATACAGTCATCCCTGAATTTAAACAGTCCTTTGATCTGAATTAAAACATTTCTAAATTAAATCCGAAGAAGAAAGTCATATAATGGAAAAACAGTTTTTAATTGATGATTTCAAGGTTGGTGACACCTGGCGTTTATTCAAAATATTATCTGAATTTGTTGAAGGTTTCGAAATGATGTCAGAAGTTTACCCTGCTGTAAGCATCTTCGGTTCAGCACGCATAAAACCAGAGGACAAAACATATATCCAAACTGTTGAAATCGCAAAAAAACTTTCTGAAAACGGTTTTAATATCATAACAGGTGGAGGCCCCGGCATAATGGAAGCCGGCAACAAAGGCGCACAGCAGGGCAAGGGAAAATCAATTGGAGTAAACATAAAACTTCCCATGGAACAACAGGGAAATCCTTATACAGATCTCCAGCTTGAGCTGAAATACTTTTTTGTGAGAAAAGTCATGTTTATAAAATATGCACAAGCCTATGTAGCCATGCCGGGAGGGTTTGGCACCCTGGATGAAATATTTGAATCAATAACACTCATCCAGACAAAACGGATCAAACCTTTTCCTGTAATACTGGTTGGAACGGAATTCTGGTCCGGACTTTTGGACTGGATTAAAGAGACCCTCCTAAAAAGAAAACTGATCTCTCTAAATAATATTGATCTTATAAGACTTACAGATGATCCTGAAGAAGTCGTTAAAATAATAAAACAGACTGTTATTATTTAATTTTAACTAAAATAATAGAAAAAAATAATTTCATTTTATATTTATATATTCTTATAGACCATTAAATAATAATCATTATTAACTAAATTTATTTAGTTGTCTTTTAAAATACTACTTGCCTTTTTATTTTACAAAATATATATCATATATAATACACTACGAAGGGTTGAAAAACCTTTAAAAACTAAGAATAATCCTTAAGGAGAAAAAAATGTTTGGCATCGGAATGCCTGAATTGATCATAATTTTAGTAATTATCTTCATAATCTTTGGTGCAGGAAAACTACCTGAAATCGGAAAGGGCATTGGTAAAGGGATAAGAAACTTTAAGACTGGACTTTCAGACAAAGAAACTGAATCAGATGCGGATAAAAAACAGGTTGAGGAAGAAAAAAAAAGCAACTGAACATATCAAACATTCAAATAAAATAAGACAGAAAGTTAAGCATGTAACTTATTATTAACAACAGAAAGGAGCAAGCCACATGATGATCTCAAGAAGGGGTTTCTTGAAGATTTCAGGTGCAACAGTCGCAGCAGGAGGTCTGGGTCTGAATCTTGACCCGGTCAAAGCATATGCAGCTGACACCAAGATCAAATATGCAAAAGAAACCACCACAATATGTCCTTATTGTGCAGTCGGCTGTGGAATTATTGTCCACACCAAAAACGGTAAGGTTGTAAACACTGAAGGCGATCCTGATCATCCAATCAATCAGGGAAGTCTATGCAGTAAAGGTTCATCACTCTTCCAGCTGACTCACCAGAACAATGAGCGCCTCACCAAACCGCTTTACCGCGCACCAAAAAGCGACAAATGGGAGGAAAAATCCTGGGAGTGGATCATTGAAAAAATTGCCAAAAACGTAAAGGAAAGCCGCGATGCAAGCTTTGTCACAAAGAATGCAAAAGGGCAGACCGTTAACCGCACTGAAAATATCGCTTCTGTAGGCAGTTCTGCCATGGACAATGAGGAGTGTTATGTTTATCAGAAACTTCTCAGATCACTTGGCCTTGTCTACATAGAACATCAGGCCAGAATATGACACTCCGCAACTGTAGCGGCTCTGGCAGAGTCGTTTGGACGCGGTGCGATGACAAATCACTGGATAGATTTAAGAAACAGTGACTGCATCCTCGTAATGGGCAGCAACGCTGCTGCGAATCACCCCATTTCCTTTAAATGGGTTACCAAAGCAATGGAAAAAGGCGCAACACTTGTCAGTGTTGACCCCCGATTTACCCAGACATCAGCAAAAGCAGATATTTATGCACCGCTAAGATCAGGTACAGATATCGCATTTCTAAGCGGTATGATCAAGTATATCCTAGAAAATGAGCTGTATTTTAAAGAATATACTGCCGAATACACCAATGCCTCATTTCTGGTAAATCCAGGATTTAAACTCCCCGGCGACAATGAGGGTGTTTTTTCAGGATTAAAGGGAACAAAAACAGATGAAGGCATGATCAACGCAAAATATGACAAATCAACCTGGTCGTTCCAGAAAAATGCAGACGGAACCCCTAAAAAAGACAAAACCTTAAAAGATCCAAACTGCGTATTCCAACTCTTAAAAAAACATGTAAGCCGTTACACGCCTGAGAAGGTCAGTGCTATCACGGGTACACCTGTTGACAAATTGGATAAGATCTACAAAGTATACGCGGCAACCGGTCAATCCAATAAAGCTGGAACGATCATGTACGCCATGGGCTGGACACAGCATACCACCGGTGTTCAGAACATCCGTACCATGGCGATCATCCAGCTGCTTCTCGGCAACATGGGCGTTGCAGGCGGCGGTGTCAATGCGCTGCGCGGTGAATCTAATGTTCAAGGTTCAACTGACCACTGCTTACTCTTCCATATATTGCCGGGATATCTTAAAACACCAAAAGCTTCCCAGCCCACACTCAAGGCATATAATGATAAATATACGCCTAAAGCAACTGATCCTATGAGCGCAAACTGGTGGGGCAACTATCCGAAATATTCAGCAAGCCTGATGCGTGCCCATTACGGCATGAATACATCCATTGAAGAAGCCTATACTCATACTCCCAAGCTTGATGACGGGGTAAATTATTCATGGCTTAACATCTTTGATAAAATGTACAAGGGTAATTTTTCAGGCTTTTTTGCCTGGGGAATGAACCCGGCGTGTAGTGGTGCCAATGCCAATAAGGTTCGTGAAAGTATGACAAAGCTGAAATGGATGGTAAACGTCAATATCTTTGACAACGAGACCGGCTCCTTCTGGAAAGGCCCGGGAATGAACCCCAAAGAGATTGACACTGAAGTTTTCATGCTGCCATGTGCGGCTTCCATGGAAAAAGAAGGGAGCATCACTAACAGCGGACGTTGGATGCAGTGGCGTTATAAAGCAACCAACCCGCCGGGACAGGCAAGACCTGATGGCGATATCATAACTGCGCTCTACTACAAAATCAAAGAGCTTTATGAAGAAGAAGGCGGTAAGTACCCTGAAGCAATAACAAAACTTACATGGAACTACGGTCTGAAGATGCCTAACGGTAAAATCAAACACTTTGACACCCACGAAGTCGCAAAAGAGATAAACGGCTACTTCTTAAAAGACACAACTGTCAAGGGAAAACTCTACAAAAAAGGCACTTTGGTACCCAGTTTTGCTTATCTCCAGGCTGACGGTTCCACCTCATCCGGAAACTGGCTCTACTGCAATTCCTACACAGAAAAAGGGAATATGGCTGCCCGACGAGGTAAGTCAGACCCATCCGGAATCGGTCTGTACGCAAACTGGTCATGGTGCTGGCCTGTAAACAGAAGGATTCTTTACAACCGTGCTTCTGTTGATAAAAACGGCGCGCCATGGGCTCCTGAAAAACCTGTAATCTGGTGGACAGGCGCTACTAAGTGGAAAGGCGATGTTCCTGATGGAGGATGGGCACCATTATCAGCAGGTTCATCCTCTAAGTATCCTTTTATAATGAAACCTGAAGGTCATGCCCATATCTTTGGACCCGGCCGTGCAGACGGACCATTCCCTGAACATTATGAACCACTTGAATGTCCGGTGGAAAACAACCTCATGTCACCTCAGCTTGTTAACCCGGTAATCAAAAGGTTTGACCTTAAGGATATCGGTTCTGACATGGATAAACGTGCATCCTGCGATCCCAAGTATCCGCTGGTTTGCACAACTTACCGTGTGAGCGAGCACTGGCAGACGGGCGTAATGACCAGATGGCAGCCATGGCTCTTGGAACTGCAGCCTGAGATGTTTGTTGAAATGAGTAGAGAGCTGGCTAAAAACAAAGGTATCAATAACGGAGACAAGGTTAAAGTAAGATCAGCGCGCGGCGAAGTCGTAGCCGTTGCAATTGTAACAGGCCGGTTTAAACCATTCAACATAAACGGCACGACTGTACACGAAGTAGGAATTCCATGGCATTATGGATGGCGTTTTCCAAATCCTCAAAAAATGGAGATGAGAAGCGCAAATCTTGTAACACCAAATATCGGAGATCCGAACACCATGATCCCCGAGACTAAAGCTTTCATGGTAGATGTTGTGAAAGGAGGTACTAAATAATGAATGAAAAAATAATGTTAGTTGACTTATCAAAATGTACCGCCTGTAGAAGTTGCCAGGTCGCTTGTAAAAGCTGGAATGGACTTCCTGCTGAAATAACTCAAAACAGAGGAAGTTTTCAGAACCCGCCGGACTTAAGCCCCACAACCTATACCCTTATCAGATTTCAGGAATTAGATGATAAGGAAAACAGCATGAAGTGGCTGTTTAGAAATGACAAGTGCTTTCACTGTGAAGACGCTGGCTGTATGAAAGTCTGTCCTGTTCCCGGCTGCATTACCCGGAAACCTTCAGGCGCGATCGTACTGGACAGCACAAAATGTATTGGTTGCAAATACTGTTACCATGCCTGTCCATTTTCAATACCCCGTTTTGATGAAGCAAGTGAGAAAATGTACAAATGTCACATGTGTCATGACAGGGTTGAAGAAGGCATGATACCGGCATGCGCTAAAGCCTGCCCCACCGGAGCTATTGAATTTGGTGATAAGGCAATCATGCTCAAAAAAGCTCATGCCCGCGCAAAAGTACTCGGAGGCAATGCAAATGTGTATGGTGATCAGTTCGTCGGCGGAACCCATGTAGTTTACGTTCTCACTGAAAAACCAGCAACATATGACGGACTGCCTGAGAAACCAAAAGTCTCTGCCGCGATCGGTCTATGGAAGGATGTATTAAAACCACTTTCCATGATCAGTATCCTCGGCGGTATCGGCGCAAGTTTTGCGTACTATTTAATTAAGGGACCTAAACGTCCAAAGTTTGATGAAGGAGGTGACAGCAATGAGGAATAAATCTAATTATGAACTGGTTAAAGCAACAAATGTATTTGAAAGATTTGTTCACTGGGTACTCGCCATAAGCTGTATCCTTTTATTCATCTCAGGCTTTGGCTTAATGTTCAAATCACTAAACTGGATTGGAACACTTATCGGCGGTACTGGTTCACTGGTTGTACTTCATAACTGGTCAGCACCTGTTTTTGCAGCCAGCGGACTTTTAGCATTTATCATCTGGTTTAAAGAAGGCGCTTTACTTACAGCCGATGATATAAAGTGGATGTGTAAAGGCGGCGGATACCTCTGGACAAAAGAAGGTGTTCCTGAATCAGGCAGATTCAATGGCGGACAAAAAATCTTTTACTTTATAATGATCGCCACTTGGATCCTGATGTCAATCACCGGATATGTAATGATCTATCCGTTTGACTTTGCAAAAGATACAGTTGTTATGTGCTATCCGCTTCACATTATAGGTGTTATGACTTTCGGAGGCACCTGGATAATCCATGCCTTTCTAGGAACATTTGCAAATCCCGGAACCATTGAATCAATGCTGAGCGGCAAATGCACACGTGCATGGGCAAAACTTCAGCATGGTAAATGGTTGAAAGAAGTAGAAAAGTAAAACCAGATACATAAGCATAAACAAAAAGGCTGCTCAGATTTGAGCAGCCTTTTTTCGTGGGAAGCATCATAACAGTATAAATAATATATTAATTATGCATCAGAAAAGAAATTGTACCTCCCCTACCCTCAAAAAAAACTTAGACTCTAATCCCATAAGGGAAATAGAGAAGCCAAAAAACAAGTGCTATAAAAAAGTTGGCTTCCTAAAGCCAGAAGAGATAAGAGGGCTTATAGATGCTACAGACGGCCAGAAGTAATAAAACCATGGTTTTGTATGGCCGTAATGGCTGGTCTCCGTCAAGGGGAGCTGACAGGCCTTAAATGGGACGATATAGACTGGTTCAACGGTCAGATACGGGTTAAGCATACATATAACCATGGCAGATTCTTTGAACCAAAGAGTGAAACATCTAAAAGAGCAACCAACTTCTCACCAATAGTTATTACTGAATTAAAAAAATGTCAATTATCATGCAAAGAGAACATCCAAAATACATACAAACTCAAATGTAACATTCATCAATCAATGTTACAATGGACTCATACGGACACTTGATAAATCCAGTCAACAGAAATGCTTCAAACCGTCTTGAAATAGCAGTTTTGGGAGAAAGTGAAGATATTTTGGAGACACAAAAAGAAAAGCACCTAACTCAAAAAAGCTAAGTGCTTAAATTTACTGGTGCGCCTTGCAGGATTCGAACCTGCGACCTACGGATTCGTAGTCCGTCACTCTATCCAACTGAGCTAAAGGCGCACTTAAACCTCTAAAGTTAATTTCTAATAATATACTTTTTTAAAGTTGAGGTCAATACGGAATATCTTACAGGCCCTGTTTCCCTCTAATTCGATCCGTTTATGGCTTTTTTTGAAAGCTCAACATATTTTTTTCTGGCTTTCGTGTTTTTCGGAGCTATCTTTAAGATCGCTTCATACTCTTTTTTTGCCTTTAAAAACTTGCCCAGCTGTTCATAAAGATCCGCGGCTTTCTGATGCCAGATAATCTTTTTGGGCTCTATCTTTGAAAGCGCAAAATATGCCTCCACCGCCTTCCATTTACTCTTTAATTTTTTATAGGACAGACTTGCAATTGCTTCCCAGGCAGTTTTGTTTTTCTTGTCGATCTTTACAATTTTCTCATAGGTCTTGACCGCGTTTGCCCAGCTACTATCCTTCTCATATGCATCCGCAAGATTGATAAGATAACCTGTGTTTTTGGGTTTTAAAACAACAGCTTTTTTATAGTTCTTAATGGCATCCTTTATTTTTCCCTGTTTCTCATAAATAAGTCCAAGATCATTGCATGCACCGTCATTTTTCCGGTAGTATCTGATGCTCTTTTCATAATACGTTACGGCATTGCCATAGTCTTTTCCCTGTTCATAAATATGAGCCAGCTGAAGACAGATGGCGGCGCTTCCGGGTTTTAATTTTTCAGCTATTTTTGCAGACTCCACAGCCTTTGTTCTATCATTCAATTTAAGGTATAGGTCTGAAAGATAAAGATGAAGATCGTGATTGTTTGGATCAAGCGCGACTAAAACCTTTGTGTTTGCAACAGCTCTGTCCCACTGTTTGTTCTTTTCATAGATTTTGATAAGTTTCTGTCTGGCCTCTATATGATTTTTGTTTACCTCAAGAACTTTCCGGTACAGGTTAAGTGCGCTGCTACTTGAAATAACCTGTTCCGCAAGGAGACCGCCCTGATAATAATATGTGTCTGCCTGAGACGTATCCGCATCCCCAAGTTTTTCATAAATAGCGACACGCTTTTTTTTAATCCCTCTTTTTTTGTACAGATCAACCAGAGCCTTTAAAGCCGTGATATTTTTCGAGTTTATTTTAACAACCGCTTCAAACTCAGCCGACGCTTTTTTGAGTTTTTTATCATTCTCAAAAAGACGTCCTAACGCGATGTGAGAATCTTCAGAATCCGGGTCAAGTTCAACCGCCTTTTCATAGCAGATTTTCCTTGCTTTTAAATCATCTGTTTTTTCTGCCCTTTTGATCCATCCCTTTGCATCCATCTCGATAGAAAAAAACAGCCTGCCAATATCTTCACCCTGCTTTAAAAAAAGTATTTCATATGAAGTCTTTTTTTCGGGCTCTAGAAACACTGCCATATCTTCGCTGTTATTAGCCGGCCTTTCTACTTCACCCAGCTGAAAGATAATATCCTCCGGCGGAAACAGTCTGTAGAAACCGGACAGAATAACTCTTTTAAGCACCAAACCATCAGCATAATTCGTCTTAAATGATTCACCCTTTTTAACAATGAGCTGTTTCTCTCCAGCTATAAATACAACCCGGTCAAGTGAGGTCTTAAAAGATAATCCGGAAAAGGTCAGCCCGGCAAAAACAAGACCTAAAACAATTACAATAATAATTATTTTAACCACCCGTCCTGAACCGGCAGCCTTTTTCCTCGGACGATTCAATGATGAAAGATCACCAGTACTATCATTATGAAAATCAATTTTTTTATCACGACCTTTAAGTTCAGAGGGCCTTGTGCCAAAACTTACTTTTTTCATAAACGATTATTTTATTTTCTATATCATTACAGGATTTAAGATTAGTGACTTTTCAAAGCAGCTCAGATAATTTTAACTTCTCAGAACTTACCCCTCCTGATTGACAAAAACTACTGTCTTTACATGTCTGTGCATTACAACCGTAAAGACCAAGATTAAGGTAGCGTTCTCCCCTGTCCGGAGCTATAGTCACAATACGCGCCCCGGGGTTTTCTTCTAAAACTTTTAACGACGCAAAAAGATTGGCTCCTGATGAAATCCCCGCCATAATACCTTCTTCTATGGCAAGCCGCCTTGCCATGTCCATCGCCTGGGTTGTGGAAACGCTGATAACACTGTCTATCATATCACGGTTGTTTTCAACAATCTCCGGGATAAACCCTTCACCAATTCCCTGTATCCCGTGCATACCCGCACTGCCCCCTAAAAGAACACTTGATTCTTCAGGCTCAACCGCAACAACTCTACAGTCGGGATATTTGTCTTTAATAGCCGTTGCAGAGCCAATGAGTGTTCCTCCTGTTCCGACTCCGGCAACAATAAAATCTATTTTACCCTGAACTTGTTTTAAAATCTCGCTTCCGGTATACACCCTGTGTGCCTCAATATTATCAGTATTTCCAAACTGATTCGGAAACCATGCATCAGGATAAACCCCCTTCAACTCCTCATAGCGGTCAATCGCACCTGCAACATCAAGTTCTTTCGGTGTTAATACTATTCTTGCGCCAAAAGCCTTCATCATCTGTCTGCGTTCAATACTCATATGTTCCGGCATAACTGAGATAAACTCATATCCTTTAACAGATGAAAGCATTGAAAAAGCTATTCCGGTATTTCCGGTAGTCACCTCAAGTATCTTACCGCCCGGCTTTATGAGCTTATTTTTTTCAGCCTGCTTCAGCATGTAGGCAGCCATCACATCCTTAATACTTCCGCTTGGATTTAAAAGCGACATCTTTAAATGGATGATTCCTTTTTTATCACCAATATGTGAAAGTTTAACAACTTTCGTGTTTCCAATAAGCTTTGATAGCGTTTCCATAGTTCTTCCCTTTAAATAATAAGGACGACATATAAGGTTTGAGCCGCCTCTTAAACAGTTTTCTTATCCTGCCAGTAATCCAGATAAAAAAAATCCTTTATAAAGTACTTCCTTATCTCTGAAGTTGTCAATAATAACAGATAAGATGCAAACAGTAAAAAAATATTTAAAATTTTAAATGATTTTTCTTAAACCAATAGCATTGCTTCCATACCCCAACTATATAGCAGATTCAATTAAAACAAAAAACTGCCTTTTAGATAAAAATTGAAAAAATTCTAATTTATTTTATTAATATTATTTTATTTATTTAAAATCAAATAATATTAATAAATATTTAAATATAATACTTAAACCTTTCTATTTTCAAAACCACAAAAGTATCACTCCGCTACAAAAAGTTACCCAATAAAATTACACATAAAACAACAAGTATTTTTTATAAAAATTAATAAAAAATGCATACAATAAATAAAATACGCATGCATACAAGATTTGCGTCATTATAAAAAATTATTTAATAAGTTTTTACGAATTTTAAATTTATTATGAGCAATAATACTCGGACTTCTCTATAAACCAGATAATTTTTTTATTTTATTTTTCTTTAACACCTTACAACTCCAACAAAAACACAATATAGGGTGTCTCTACGATATTACATACTCAATATATAGTATCATATTCTTCTCTTTTTTTCCGGAACATATTGAAAAAACTTTATTATTTTTCTTGACAAGTATTATATTAAATACTATATTTTGTCGTAAGGTGGAGTGAAGTGGAGGAAAGTGGCAAAAAGGATCAGGGGAGATAAGATGTTCAGGGGAAGAACCGACCAAACAATAGACCCAAAAAGCCGTATCATTCTGCCGGTCAAGTTTCGTGAAATACTCCTTAAAAAATATGACAACACCTTGGTTCTTACCAATTTTGATAACTGCCTCATTGTTTATCCAACCGACGAATGGATCGATTTTGAAGACAAAATCCGCAAACTGCCATCCGGTGACAGAAAAGTAAGAACCTTTAAACGCTTTATCATTTCAGGTGCAACAGAATGTACCGTGGACAAACAGGGTCGCATTCTTATTCCCCCAAGTCTGAGAAGCTATGCCCAGCTCGAAAGAGATATCGTGATCGCAGGACAGATAAACCACTTTGAGATATGGAATAAAGAAAGATTCTACCAGAGCATTCAGGAAGGTCAGGATTTTGAAGATAGTGAAGAAATAAGCGATATCATAAATGAGCTTGAACTATAGACAGGGATAAAAAGGTATGGAGATTAAGCACATACCTGTTTTACTAAATGAAACCCTTGACCATCTAAACTGTAAAAAAGACGGGATATACGTTGACGCAACCCTGGGACACGGCAACCATTCTCTGAACATACTTGAAAAATATCCTGAAATTAAAATGCTGGTGGGGATTGATCAGGATATCGAAGCAATTGAACGGTCAAAAAAAAAATTGGGGGGCTACTCAAGTAAAGTAACGCTGTTACATGGAAACTTCAATCAACTAAACACCATTCTTGGGGAATCCGGAATTCAAAATATAGACGGAATACTTTTCGACCTGGGCGTGTCCACCGCACAACTCATAGATCCCTCAAGAGGGTTTAGTTTTAATTCAGAAGGCCCTTTGGACATGAGAATGAACAGAGATACATCAATCCGAGCAAAAGATCTTTTAATCAAGCTCTCCACTGGCGAACTTGAAGATATCCTATTTAAATACGGAGAAGAACGCTGGGCAAAAAGAATAGTCCGCCGCATTAAAGAACATCTTTCAGAAAAACCCCTTGATACCACCAAAGAACTATCAGGCCTGATCAGCGCCGCTATCCCAAAAAAATTTCATCCTAAAAATAGACATCCGGCCACAAAAACGTTTCAGGCCTTAAGAATCGCGCTAAACGATGAACTAGGTTCAATAGAAAAAGGGCTGGATAATGCCCTGGGTCTTTTAAACAGTGGCGGAAGGATATGCGCTATTTCATTTCATTCGCTTGAAGACAGAATCGTAAAAAACAGATTCAGAGACTGGGCAACAGCCTGCGTATGTCCAAAAAATATTCCAGTATGTGTCTGTAATGGAAAAAGTAAAGTTAAAATAATTACCAAAAAACCGGTCTGCCCTTCTGATAAAGAGATCATGGCAAACCCAAGAGCCCGAAGCGCAAAAATGAGAGTTGCTGAAAGGATATAACAACTAAATGCTGAGCAACGCCGCAACTTCAGGAAAATTTATCCATACAAACTTTCTGGCACGCCAAAAAGTAAAAGGCGATGATAAAAAAGACAGAAAAACATCTTTTAAAATGATTACCATGGGCGTGATCTTCATGATCAGCTGCTTTATGTTCGTGTCGACAAGGATATGCGTTTTAAACACCGGCTATAAAATATCAGAAGCAGTAAAAACACAGGAAAAATTTCTGCAGGAAAATAGAAAACTGAAAATAGAACGGGCATCACTCGCCTCTCCATCACGTATAGAAAAAATTGCGAAAAACAAACTGGGGATGATTACCCCTAAAAACAACCAGGTAGTGATTTTAAAATGGTAAAACTAAAAAACCGTTCTGAAACAATTAATAATATCCGTGTTATCGGACTTCTATTTATTGTTTTCTTTTTTATAATAGGATTTAGAGGGTACTCCCTTCAGGTATTAAGCGCGGATAAACTAAGCAAAATCATAAAAAAACAGACCGAGAGAAATATTGAGCTCTTACCCAAAAGAGGCACCATCTATGACAGAAACGGCTCGGAACTTTCTGTAAGCATTGATGTTGAATCCCTATTCGCAAGACCGCACCTTATTGAGAATAAAGGTTTAGCCGCGATTAAAATCTCCCGTATCCTCGGTGTATCCCACAAAACCATATTAAAGAAGTTTAAAAAAAATAAGGGGTTTGTCTGGATAAAAAGACAGATTCCCCCAGAAGATGCCTCAAAGATAAAAAAACTGGGGATTAAAGGACTCGACTTTACCGATGAATCACAGCGGTTCTACCCCAACAAGGAACTTGCCGCGCAAATGTTAGGCTTTGTCGGCGATGACCCCAGAGGCCTGGAAGGGATTGAGTATGAATATGATAGTGTTCTCAAGGGTAAATCAAAATTTCTAGCTATAAACCGGGATGCACTGGGCCGGCAGCTATTTGTTGATGGAGCAAACACCTCGGAAGAAGTACAGGGAAATGACATTACTCTGACAATTGATAAAAACATTCAGTATATTGCGGAAAAAGAACTTCAGGCCGCGATATCATTATCAAAGGCAAAAAACGGTATTGCCATAGTGATGGAGCCTGCAACAGGTAAAGTCCTTGCCATGGCAGTTGCGCCGCTCTTTAACCCAAATCAGTATAAAAAATATGAGCGTAAAACCTGGAGAAACAGAGCTATAACAGATGAATTTGAACCGGGCTCTACATTTAAGACCTTTCTTATGGCCTCTGCCCTTGAAGAGAACATTATAAAGCCCAAAGATATTTTCTTCTGTGAAAACGGATCGTACCGCGTTGCCAACAGGGTCATTCACGACACCCATCCGCACGGATGGCTCAATGCAACAAAAATACTTAAATATTCCAGCAATATCGGGGTAAGTAAAATTGCCCGTCATCTTGGCAGCGAACTTTTTTATCAGCATATCCGGAAATTCGGGTTTGGTGAAGAAACCGGAGTAGCGTTCCCTTCAGAAGCAAATGGATCCATCCCCCGCCCCTACCACATTCCTGAACACACCCGAAGCGCAATGGCCTTTGGACAGGGAATATCCGTTTCACCACTACAGCTGGCAGCAGCCTATTCATCTATTGCAAACGGCGGCCTGTACATGAAACCTTATTTTATTGAAAAAATATCCCATCCAAACGGAATGGTCATTCAAGAAACAACTCCGCAGGTTCTAAGAAGAGTCGTTTCAGAAAGAACCGCACGTACAGTACGAAACATGCTTAAAACCGTTGTATCAAAGGGCGGAACCGGTGAGAAGGCCAAGACCGCATCATACCATGTCGCCGGGAAAACAGGCACCTCTCAAAAAATAGATAAAGAGCTCAACACATATTCAAGCGAAAAACTGATAGCATCCTTTGCCGGCTTTGCGCCTGCAGACGATCCGGCAATAACCGTACTGGTAATCATCGATGAACCGGAAAAAATGATGTCAGGAGGCGCAATAGCAGCTCCAACGTTCAGCAGGATAATAAGCCAGACTCTGAATTATCTTCACATCACTCCGGACAAACAGCCTCAATATAATTATGAAAAATGGCGAGAAGCAAACAACACGGCCCAAAGGAAAAATATTTGCGGATGATATTAAATAAGCTCACAGCATGTCTGGACAAAAAAGAAGTCTCCGGGAAATTAAACATCGAAATCGCCTTCATTACAGCTAACTCAAAAGACGCGGACAAGGACTCTCTTTTTATTGCTATACCTGGAACAGATATTGACGGACATGATTTTCTAAATGATGCATTTAATAATGGTGCAAGAGCATTTATAACAGAAAGACCATTTATAAAACCCGGGATCACAAATATTATTGTTCCGGACTGCAGATCGGCTCTTGCAAAACTAACCGCTGAATTTTACAGCCACCCGTCAAAAGCTTTAACCCTGATCGGCATAACAGGCACAAATGGAAAAACAACTACCGCTTTTTTAATAGAATCCATACTCAAAGAAACAAAATTACAGGTGGGTCTTTTAAGCACAATAAAGTACCGTTTTGGAACACAGACCCTAACCGCTTCACATACGACACCGGGACCTCTGGAACTCCAGAAGGTACTTCGTGACATGGCTGACACAAAAATAAAATATGCAGTAATGGAGGTCTCTTCACACGGCCTGAAGCAGAAAAGAGTGGAAGAGTGTCATTTTGATACAGTTATCTTCACCAACCTGACCCCTGAACATCTGGACTACCACAAGACGATGGATGATTACTTAAAAGCCAAGGAGATTCTTTTCACCAGCCTTCTCAGCCAAAGCGACAAAAAGAACCCTGTCGCAATAATAAATACGGATGACCCTTCCGGGAAGACCCTGCTGAACAAAATAAAGAGAAAAACCATTACCTACGGTATTAATCGTGGAGATATCCATACCAAAAACATTGTCATGTCATTAAACGGAATTAAGGCAGACATCGTCACACCAGACAAAAGTTTTTCAGTAAGGTCAAAACTCATCGGTCACTTCAACCTCTACAACATCCTTGCAGCAGTATCAGCTGCTATGTCCCTGGGTTTGTCTACAGAAGAAATAAAAACAGGGATAGAAAAAGCAGAAAATATTCCCGGCAGGATGGAAGAAATCAAAAACGACAAAGGCATAAAAATATTTATTGATTATGCGCATACCGGCGATGCACTTAAAAATGTACTTAAAACAATCAACGATCTGACCAACCGAAAAATAATAACCATATTCGGATGCGGCGGAGACAGAGACCGTGAAAAAAGACCGGTCATGGGTAAAATAGCCGCCAACTACAGTAACATTATTCTGGTGACCTCCGACAACCCAAGGACAGAAAACTCGGATAAAATTATTAAAGAAATTGAGGCCGGGATTCTGGAGAAAAATTTTATCAAAAAAAATAAGCCCTTTTTCACCGCAGATACAGATAAAATTTACTTCATAGAAGAAAACAGAAGTACCGCAATAAAAGAGGGTATTTCAATGGCAACGCCGGGTGATGTGGTACTTATAGCTGGCAAAGGACATGAAACACATCAGATAAGTGGCAACAAAAAATATCATTTCAATGACAGAGAAGAAGCCATGCGCGCATTAAAATTGTGTGCATAAACATTATGGATCTAAAAATATCTGAAATACTGGAAGCTACAAAGGGTTTACTGCTGACAGCTGACTGCGGAAAAATAATCGGAGAGATATCTACTGATTCAAGGAAGATCCCGGACAACTGTCTTTTTATACCGCTTAAAGGTGATAACCATGATGGACATGACTATATCGAGAGTTCACTTGAAAATGGTGCAGCAGCAGCGCTTGTGGAAAAAGAATCCGGCATACAAAGCATTTTGAAACAAAAGCACCCTGACAAAACCATATTTGAGGTTAATTGTACTCTAAAAGCTCTGGGTGACATCGCAAACTTCTGGCGGCGTAAATTTAAAACGACAATCATAGCCATAACAGGAAGTAACGGGAAAACAACTACAAAAGAGATCGCTTTTAACATATTAAAGAGAAAGTTAAAAACAATAAAAAGCCCGGGCAACTGGAATAATTTAATAGGTGTACCGCTTTCCCTTTTCCAGCTTGACGGAAAACAGGACGCAGCAATTATTGAAATGGGCATGAGTGAAAAAGGTGAAATAAAAAGACTTGCTGAAATCGCAGAACCGGAAATCGCTCTTATTACAAATATAGGCCCGTCTCACCTTGAAAATTTCAGCAGCATTGATGAAATAAAAGCTGCCAAAGGAGAGCTCTTTATTAATCTTAGACCTGAACATACTGCGATAATAAATAATGATGACCAGAGAGTGCTGTCTCTTGCAGATACAAATTCATCAAAGACACTTTATTTCGGACAAAACAGCGGAAACATACGCTCAGAAAACATAAACGATACTAAAGCGCAGGGGCTGGAATACGACCTCATCATTGAAGATAAAAAAACGCATATTAATACAATTGCTCAAAGCAGACAGTTTATTTCAAATGATCTTGCAGCTGCAGCAATCGCCCATGCAGCAGGCATCGATATTGAGGATATTAAAAAAGGACTTGAAAGTTCCACCACGGTGCAGGGAAGAATGCAAAAAATAGAAACAGGAAGCATAACCATTATTAACGATACCTATAATGCAAACCCTGTTTCAATGGACGCAGCACTGAGCGCCCTGTCAAAAATGACGGGGTATACTCATAAACTTGCAATACTGGGCGACATGCTTGAACTTGGCACTGATTCCGACAGGTTTCACACCGCAGTGGGTGAAAAGGCCGCAAAATCAAATCTTGACTATCTGTTTCTGTTTGGCAACTTTGCCATGGACACTAAAAAAGGCGCAGCAAGTGCAGGCATGACTGAAAATAACATCAGCATATTTAAAGATATCACAGAGCTGAACCAAAGCGTTAAAAAACACCTGCAAAAGGGTGATGTAATACTAATTAAGGGTTCAAGGGGAATGCAGCTTGAACGGGTTGTCTCTTCAATAAAGAACAACTAGATAAAATCCGCTAGACTAAAAAAAGACCGGAGCTGACATAAGGACATCCAATGCTTTATAATTTACTTTATCCTCTTCATGAATACTTTACAATTTTCAATGTATTCAAATATATCACCTTCAGGGCAATCTATGCCACGGTAACCGCACTTCTCATGACACTGCTTCTTGGCCCCTTGTTCATCGCAAAGCTCAAAAAAATCGGCTGTTCACAAAAGGTCAGGAGTGACGGCCCTTCAACCCATCTTATCAAAGAAGGCACACCGACCTCCGGAGGATTATTAATCCTTTTTTCAATCATAGTTTCTTCTCTGCTATGGGCAGATATTACAAACCATTATATCTGGATAATATTATTTTCTTTTGCCGGGATGGGAGCAATCGGATTTGTCGATGACTATAAAAAAATAAAATTTGGCAACAGCAAAGGACTCCAGGCAAAAGAAAAACTATTTTTTCAAACTATTATTGCTTCCATTATTGCTGTTTTGCTTTATATGGAACCAAACTTCAATACGCAATTAACCATTCCATTTTTCAAAGACATACTTCCTGATCTTGGCCCGGTTTATCCCATCTTTGTTGTATTTATAATTGTAGGCGCTGCAAACGCGGTAAATTTAACAGATGGACTTGACGGACTTGCAATCGGACTTGTTTTAATCGTTTCCGCAACCTACCTGCTTTTTGCATATATTACCGGACATTTTGGACTGGCACAATATCTTAAAATTACGTTCATCCCAGGAACCGGTGAGATCGCGATTATTTGCGGTGCAATGGTAGGAGCATGCATGGGATTTCTCTGGTATAACGCGCATCCGGCTCAGATCTTTATGGGAGATGTGGGTTCCCTTAGCCTTGGAGGATCACTGGGCACAATCGCAGTTATTACAAAACATGAGATCCTTCTTGCCCTTGTTGGCGGTGTATTTGTAATTGAAGCACTTTCTGTAATCTTTCAGGTCGGATCATTTAAACTGAGAAAAAAAAGAATCTTTCAAATGGCTCCCATCCATCATCATTTTGAATTAAAGGGCTGGGCAGAATCAAAAATAATTGTGAGATTCTGGATAGCAGGCATTGTACTTGCTCTCCTGGCGATAAGCACACTTAAGTTAAGGTAAGTTTAATGGATTTAAGAGGGAAACGGGTTCTGGTTGCCGGAGCCGGTAAAACAGGTATCTCAACAACACGTTTCTTATTAGGAAAAGAGGCGAAGGTAACCGTTGCGGACAGCAACATAAACGCTGTAATACCTGAAGATATAAAAAAAAGTAACGCTTTAGTCATAACAGGTCCCCATGAAAACAGCCTTTTCACTGAACAGGACCTTATCATTATAAGTCCGGGAATCCCCCTCACCATAGAACCAATAGCAGAGGCCAGATCAAACGGGGTTGAGGTTATCGGTGAAATTGAACTGGCCTATATCTTCACTAAAACACCCATTATTGCGATTACCGGAACAAATGGAAAGACAACCACAACCACACTTCTTCAGCATATTTTTAAAACAGCCGGAAAAAAAGTCTTTACCGGCGGAAACATAGGAACGCCCCTTATTGAGTATATTGCAGGGAATCAGGATGCAGACTACATCATTGCCGAAATAAGCAGTTTTCAGCTTGAAACGATTAATACGTTCAGACCTTATATAAGCATTCTTTTAAATATAACTGAAGACCACTTGGACAGATATGATTCATTTGAGGATTATGCCGCAGCAAAAAATAATATTTTTAAAAACCAGAAAAATTCTGACGTTGCCATCATTAACATTGAAGACAGGTTAGCCGCTGAAATGTCTGAAAATATTAAAGCAGATGTTTTATTTTTCAGTACAAAAAATGAGATTCAAAACGGGTCCTATTATAAAGACGGATTTCATTTTATGAAAGGTCCTGAGAAAATCAGGATAGATGAAAAAGGCATTCCTCTTCAGGGAGAACATAACCGGGAAAATATTCTTGCAGCAGTATCTGCTGCTGGAATATGCAATCTTTCTTATGAGAGTATAACAAAAGCACTGCACACATTTAAAGGTCTTTCCCACCGAATGGAATTTATTGACTGCATAAATGGTATTAATTTTTTTAATGACTCCAAAGCAACAAATGTGGGGGCATGTCTAAAATCCATCAGCAGTATCAACCCCCCAATAATTCTTATTGCCGGAGGTAAAGATAAAGGCGGAAGCTACCTGCCGCTAACAAATGAATTAAATAAAAATGTTCAGGAAGTCATACTGATTGGTGAAGCACAAAACAGAATTAAAAAAGAACTTTCAGCAACAGTTCCAATGACTTCAGCCGCTACGCTTGAAGAAGCGGTTACAGAGGCTTTCTCAAGAGCAAAAGAAGGCTGCTCAATTCTTCTATCCCCTGCCTGCTCAAGCTTTGACATGTTTGAAAGCTATATTCACAGGGGCAACATATTTAAAACAACAGTAAATAAATTAAGAAAAAGTTTTTCATGAACAACAAGAACCTGACACAAAATCTTATGATCTTTATACCCATCATTATGGTCGGGCTCGGAATCATTATGATCTACAGCTCAAGCTCAATATTTGCAGCTGAAAGATTTAATGATAATGCTTATTTTTTTAAGAAACAGACACTTTTCGGTATATGCGGAATAATATGCATGCTTCTTGTTATGAAAATACCCTATTCATTTTTTAATAAAATAGCCTATCCCCTCTGGTTTGCCTGCCTGATCCTGCTGATAGTTTTACTCATACCCGGTATAGGAACAAAGGTCGGAGGAGCAGTAAGATGGCTCAGACTCGGACCCCTTTCATTCCAGCCTTCAGAAATGGCAAAACTTGCGGTTATTATTCTTCTGGCTTCATCGCTGTCAAAAAAAGATCCTTCCAAGATCAAAACTTTTTCAATAGGCATTTTACCTCATCTGATCTTTGTTTTGCCTGTCTGCTTTTTGATTGTTCTTCAGCCGGACTTTGGAACCTCAGCCATCATTTTATGTGTTTTCTTCACTATTCTGTTTGCTGCAGGAGCTCCTTTAAGATATTTATCCTTGATGGGAATAATTGCCGGTTCAACAGGCGCCCTGTTAATTGTCTGCAAAGGATACAGAGTTGCAAGACTGCTCACTTTTTTAAATCCATGGGAAAATTCTACTGGATCCGGTTTTCAAATTGTTCAATCCTTTCTGGCTTTCGGATCCGGAGGACTCTGGGGAACAGGACTGGGAAGAGGCACACAAAAACTTTTCTATCTTCCAGAGCCTCACACTGATTTCATCCTATCTGTTATTGGCGAAGAGTTTGGATTTGTCGGAGTAATAACCGTAATCATACTTATGCTTATGCTTATCGCCTGCGGAATTAATATTGCCATGCACGCACGTGATATGTTTGGGACATATCTGGCGCTTGGAATCACTGCACTTATCGGTCTTCAGGCAACAATAAATATGAGTGTTGTGATGGGACTTCTTCCCACAAAAGGAATCCCTCTCCCGTTTATAAGCTACGGAGGAACATCACTATTACTTAATCTTACAAGCGTTGGAATACTTCTGAGCATATCAAAGCAATGCAATTTTAAGGTGAAAAAATGAACATCATCATTGCAGGAGGAGGTACCGGAGGACATCTTTTCCCAGGCATAGCAATAGCCAGGGAATTCCTGCGAAGAGACCCTGAAAACAAAATAACGTTCATAGGAACAACAAAAGGAATTGAAAATCGAGTTCTCCCAAAACTCAATTTCGAGTTAAGGCTCATTACAATTAAAGGGTTTAAAGGAAAAGGATTGTTAGAAAAGATAATCGCATTATGCTGTATACCCTTTTCATTTATTCAGTCCGCATATTACATTAAAAAAAACAATGCAGATATAGTGATCGGACTGGGAGGATACATATCTTTTCCAGCAATCATAGCCGGTATGATAATGAAAATACCGACAGCAATTCATGAACAGAATAGTTTCCCCGGTTTAAGCAACCGTATTCTCGGAAAAATTACTGACAGGATATTTATCTCAAGCAAAAAAAGCAGTCATTTTTTTAAAAAGGAAAAAACCATCTTATCCGGACTTCCAATCAGAAAAGAATTAATACAAAACAACTTAAAAGAAAAACAAAACGTGTTTAGTATTCTAATTGTAGGAGGAAGTCAGGGATCACATGAGATAAACAAAACAGTTATTGATACATTGCCAGAGCTTAAAGGTATAAAAGACAGAATAAAATTTGTTCATCAGTCAGGAGAAGCAGACCGGGAAACACTAATTGATCAGTATAAAAAGAACGGGATTAATGCAGAGGTTTTAAGCTTTATTGAAGACATCTATACTTTTTATAAAGATGCAATGCTTGTTATTTCAAGATCAGGCGCGTCAACTCTTGCAGAGCTGGCCCAGTGTGGAAAAGCTTCAATATTAATACCCTACCCATATGCTACAAATAATCATCAGGAAATAAATGCTCTGGAATTCGTAGAAGAAGGGGCATCAGTAATGATAACCTCATCAAAACTAAACGGAGCCAAGCTTGCATCTGTTATTATAAATCTTGAAAACAGACCCGAGCAGATAAATAAAATGGGAAAACAGGCAAAAAACCTTTCAAAGCCCAAAGCATCAGAAAGGATAGCCGATGAATGCTATAAACTTACAACCTAAAAAAAATAATGGGAAAGTAGATGAGTATAACATAGCAATAAAAAACAGCCTGAACCACTTTTTGTTAAACAGACTGCTTGTTCTCCGCTACCATGTAAGGAAAAAACCATTATTCATAAAAATAATTATTGTTTTTGAGACAATACTTATAAAGATGCATTTAATAGAAAATCACAATCAAGAAAAGAAAAATCATGTATAAGAAAAATCAGCACATACACTTTGTAGGGATAGGCGGAATAGGCATGAGCGGTATCGCAGAGCTGCTTTTAAATCTAGGATACAGGGTTAGCGGTTCTGACCTAAATAAAACAGAACTCACCCAGAGGCTATCATCTCTTGGAGCGACAATATATGAAGGTCACAACAAAAAAAATATTGTTAACGTTGACGTTGTGGTTCTATCCTCCGCTATTCATTCCGACAACCCGGAAGTTATCATTGCCAAAGAAAATAATATTCCAATAATCCCCCGGGCAGAGATGCTGGCGGAATTAATGAGATTAAAGTACGGTATTGCGGTAGCCGGATCACATGGCAAAACAACAACAACATCTCTGGTCGCCTGCGTTCTTGAGCATGGCGGCATAGACCCGACAGTTGTAATAGGAGGCAAACTGAACAAGACAAACACAAATGCATTTCTGGGACAGGGTGATTTTCTGGTTGCTGAAGCGGATGAAAGTGACGGTTCTTTTTTAAAGCTTCCGCCCACCATCGCGGTAGTTACAAATATTGACCGAGAGCATATGGACTTCTATAGCGATTTAAATGAAATAAAAGATACCTTTGTAGAATTTTTAAATAAAGTCCCTTTTTACGGCATTAGCATAATATGCCTGGACAATGAAAACATTCAAAGCATTATCCCAAGAATGGAAAAAAGGATATTAACATACGGCCGTTCTTCACAGGCAGACCTTCAGGCCCGAGACATAGAACTTAAAGGATTCAACTCAAAATTCAGCGTATACCTGAATGATAAAAAACTGGGCATCATTAAACTAAATATGCCAGGGAGACACAATGTATGCAACGCTCTTGCTGCTGTGGGAGTGGGCCTCGAACTTAACGTGCAGTTTAAAATAATTAAAAAAGCCCTGGCTGAATTCAAAGGAGTACACAGAAGATTTGAAATCCGCGGCACTAAAAAAAGCATTACCTGGGTTGATGATTATGCACATCATCCCACAGAAATAAAAATGACTCTAAAAGCAGCGAAGGAATCAGCTAAAGGAAGAGTAGTCGCTCTTTTTCAGCCTCATCGCTATACAAGAACCCGTGACCTGTTTAAAGAATTCATGTCTGCTTTTAATGAAGCAGATGTTCTTATTATAACAGATATATACGCCGCCGGCGAAAAAGAAATCGAGAGCGTAAACTCACAGAAGTTATATCAAAGTATCAAAGAATACGGACACAAAGATGTAACTTTTTTTCCGAAACTTTCTGATGCGGAAAAATTTCTTAAGGACAACCTTAAAAAAAATGACCTTTTCCTCACCATGGGAGCAGGCAACGTATGGAAGTCCGGAGAAAATATAATAAACATGCTTTAAGAGCGGAAAGAATTATGCAGGAACAGGTTAACTTAAAGAAATCATTTAAAATGAATAAAATCGGTGTTCTCATGGGAGGAATATCTGCTGAAAGAGAAATTTCTCTAAAAACAGGTTCCGCAATACTTGAAGCACTGCTTCGTAAAGAATACAACGCTGTTGCCATAGATGTTGATATTGACATCGCCAATACGCTCAAACAAAGCGGAATTGACACGGCTTTCATAGCACTTCACGGCATCCTTGGCGAAGACGGTGCGATACAGGGCCTTCTTGAAATATCAAAAATTCCCTATACAGGATCCGGACTCCTCTCTAGCGCGCTCTCCATGAATAAAAATATTTCAAAACAGATATTTAATTATCATGGCCTTCCGACCCCCCCCTTTCAGGCATTTAACCCAGTGGAAAAAGAACTAAACGGCATAAAAAACCAAATTAATATCAGCCTGCCCTTTGTGGTAAAGCCGTCAGAAGAAGGTTCAACAATTGGAATCAGCATAGTAAAAAAAGAAGATCAGATTAACAACGCACTTTCAGTTGCTCTTGAGTGCAGCAATGAAATAATAATTGAGAAATTCATTGAAGGAAGAGAATTAACCGTTGCTGTTATAAGCGGCAAACCGCTTCCACTTATTGAAATTATACCCGAAAGCGGTTTTTATAATTACCAGTCAAAATACACAAGCGGTGCAACAAAATATATCATTGCACCTGCCATGGATAAGAATCTGGAAGCTAAAATTCAGGAACTTGCAGTAAAAGCATATCATGCGCTTCATTGCTGCGGAGCAGCGCGTGTTGACTTTATACTGGATGGTGAAAAAAATCCCAGTATCCTGGAAATAAACACAATACCCGGAATGACAGAAAATAGTTTACTGCCAAAGGCCGCAAAGAAGGCCGGCATTAGTTTCGATAATCTTGTCGAAAAAATACTTTTTGAAGCAACTCTTCATAAAAGCAGAAACTAAAAACGGACTAAAAATGAAATTATACAGCAAACAAAAACGCAAAATAAGAAGGAAAAAAGATCTAAAACGAATCAAGACATCATTTTTTCACAGTTTTATCCTGGTGACTTTTATTTCTACATTTATTATCACCGCTGCAGGATATAAATATATACAGAATTTAGATTATTTCAAAATACAGCATGTCAACATATCCGGTCATAAGAAATATGGTTTGGAAAAAATAGTATCCTTATCAAAAATACAGGGTGGAACTTCCATTTTTTCTGCAAATCTTAGAGAAATATCACAAAATCTTGAATCTGCCCCCTGGATAAACAGGTCTGTAGTTAAAAGAAAATTCCCGAATATCATAGAAATTGCAATTAAAGAATACGACCCAATTGCAATTGTAAAACTTGACAATTATTATCTGACTGATAAAAACGGAATCCTTTTCAAGAAAGCATCAAAAAATGAGATGTGCTTGCCGAAAATAACAGGTCTTACGAAAAGTGATCTTGCTACAAATAATAAAACTGCGCAAATGATGGATTCAGCCCTTGATCTAATTAGAAACATGAAAGACAAAAATATACTTAATAATGATCTTACCATCGTGATGGATAAAACTTTTGGAATAACCTTATTAAATTACAAAGGAAACATTAGAACAAGTCTGGGATTTGAAAACTTCAGTGATAAACTTTTACTTTTACAAAAAATAAATACAGACCTTGCAGAAAAAGGTCTCTCCGCAAAACGTATAAGTATTAAGTCAATGGAAAAGGCATATATAACAATTTAAATTCACCTGAATTAAACATAAAGTCCTTCAAGAGAGGAAGATAGATGAGTAGGAGAAGCAGGACTGTAGCAAGTATTGATATAGGTACTTCTAAAATAAGCGTTACCATAGGTGAAGTTACCCGTGATGGTATCGATATCATCGGAACAGGATCACATCCTTCATTGGGCATAAAAAAAGGCCGGATAATTAATATGGACAGCACAATGGATTCCATAAAAACTGCCCTTGAAGAAGCCGAGGCAATGACAGGCATAGAAATAAAATCGGCAATAGTGGGAATATCCGGAGGGCACATTGAAGGCATTAAAAATAACGGTGTGGTAGCTGTAAAAGGTAAAGAAGTTAAAAAAAGCGATATAACAAATGCTATTGATGCTGCAAAAGCTATCGTCATTCCAATGGACCGTGAAGTTATTCATATTCTTCCACAGGAATTTCTTGTGGATGACCGCGGAGGCATAAAGGACCCCCTGGGTATGTCAGGACTACGGCTTGAAGCACGCACCTACATCATTACCGGAGCGATATCAACCATAAACAATATTATAAAGTGCGTTAATAAAAATGGTGTAAAGGTACAGGAGCTTGTTCTAAAACCGATGGCATCAGCTGAATCCGTATTAACAGATGATGAAAAAGAACTCGGAAGTGTTTTAATAGAGATAGGCGGAGGAACAACAGATATCATTATTATCATCAAAGGTACAATAAGACACTTTGCAACCTTTCCTATTGGCGGAGATCATGTTACCTCTGATATTGCAATAGGAGCCAGAACGCCAATTTCAGAAGCAGAAGAGATAAAGAAAAAACACGGGAATGCATCAAGCCGTGGAATCAGTGAAGATGCAGTTATCGAAAGCACAAGTATCGGGAACAAAAAGAGCCAGACAATTTCACAAAAAACCGTAACACAAATTATAGAAGCCAGAGTTGAAGAAACCTTCGAGCTGATTAAAAAAGAAATTACAGCGGCAGGCTATATTGATCGACTCCCGGCAGGAGTAATATTAACTGGCGGCACATCACAATTAAAAGGTATTGCCAAGAAAGCTCAGGACATCCTGAAAATACCCGTAAGGATTGGAAGCCCAACCAATATAGAAGGTATAAATGAAATTAAAAACCCTGTCTTTGCAACAGGAACAGGAATGATTAAACTGGCATCAAAAGGAAATTTAAATAATTTCAACAGTAAAGGGAAAGTTAATAACCTGTTAAATTGTTTTCATAAAATCAATGACTGGTTTAAAGAAGCTTTTTAATAAAACAATATATCGGAGGATAATAATGAATATCGAATTTGATCAAAAAAAGAATTCAGCAACGATAAAAGTAATCGGTGTCGGTGGTGCAGGGTGCAATGCTGTCAATACAATGATTGATGCTGGACTTGAAGGAGTAGAATTCATCGTAGCCAACACAGACCAGCAGGTACTTGACACCAGCAAAGCGGCAGTTAAAATCCAGCTTGGCGAATCAATCACAAAGGGATTAGGTGCAGGCGCCAATCCGGAAGTTGGAAAACAGGCCGCACTCGAAGATATAGACAAAATAAAAGAGGTTCTTGATAATTCAGACATGGTATTTATCACCGCCGGCATGGGCGGAGGAACAGGCACTGGAGCCGCTCCTGTTATTGCAGAGGCAATAAAAACAATAGGCGCTCTAACCGTAGCAGTTGTAACAAAGCCGTTTGACCTTGAAGGGAAAAGAAGGAAAAATATTGCCGAAGAAGGATTGAAAAATCTTAAAGAAAATGTGGATTCTCTGATTGTCATACCCAACCAGAGGCTTTTCACTCTGGCAGAAAAAGCAACCACACTTCTTGAGGGCTTCAAACTTGCAGATGAAGTCCTGCTTCATGCGATAAAATCCATTTCAGATCTTATAAATATTCCAGGACTTATTAATCTTGATTTTGCTGATGCAAAAACAATAATGTCCAACATGGGTATGGCTTTTATGGGAATTGGGTTAGGCAGCGGGGAAAACAGAGCAGCAGAAGCAGCCAAAAAAGCAATATCAAACCCACTTCTTGATAACATCACCATAAAAGGAGCAAAAGGCATTCTCATAAACATAACAGCAAACAGTTCACTTTCACTTATAGATGTTGAAAAAGCCACTGAATTCATACAAAAAGAAGCACATGAAGATGCCAACATAATTTTTGGAGCGGCAATTGATGAATCTCTGGGAGAAAATATTCAGATTACTGTAATCGCGACCGGATTTGAGAACTCCAGAGCAGAGAAAAACAATTACATCAGAGAAGTAAAAAATGATATAATTGAGCAACAGACTGAAGAGGAAGATGAAATATACCTTAAAAATGACCCGGACACAGCTGGAAATGTTATTAAGATTGGAACAATAATCAGTGAATTCACAGATGACGGTGAATATGACATCCCGACATTTGTCAGGAATCAGAGAAGTATCTAATCGTTAACAGACCCCATGTCTGACTGAAACTTTAGACAGGCATGGGGACAAACATGCCGGCCAATTTAACCTTGCAAAATATCACACCAGAAAACGAAACACTCTTTAGACCGCTTCACACCGACGGAAGAATAAAAATTGCGCTGGTATTCCCAAACACATATCATCTGGGAATGTCAAACCTGGGCTATCATACCCTGTACAGAATTTTCAACTCCTCTGAAGATATAAGCTGCGAAAGAGTATTTTTGCCGGACCATAAAACGCTTAAAAATCAGAATAATAAAACAAAGATATTGTCTTTAGAAACTGGGAGACCCCTCCCCTCTTTTAATGTAATTGCATTTTCACTCACATTTGAAAATGACTATACAAATATTCTCTCAATTCTTAAACTTGCCAATATCCCGTTTCTGCAAAAAGAACGAAACCCGTCACACCCATTATTAATGGCAGGCGGAATTACCACATTCTTAAATCCTGAACCGATTGCAGATTTTTTTGATCTTTTTTTTATCGGGGAGGCAGAAGAAAACATTGAACCATTACTTGAAATCATTCGGAATGAACACAATCAAAGAAAATGGGTAAAACCAGATCTTAATAAGTTTGCGAAAATTGACAGCGTATACATTCCATCCGGCTATAAGGTAAACTATAAAAGTAACGGGCAGATAAATAATTTTCAAGCTAAACCGGGATATCCCGAAACGATTAAATACAGTGCGGCAAAGAATCTTAACCTGTCCCCTTCATCATCAGTAATATCAACACCGCTTACAGAATTTTCCAATATGGCGCTCCTTGAAGTAAGCAGAGGATGTCCAAGACACTGCCGCTTCTGTGCCGCGGGAAATGTTTACCAACCGTACAGACTGAGAGATAAAAAAATAATTAAAAATGAAATAAAAGAACTGCTTACGAACACAGGCAAAATCGGCCTTCTCGGCTCCGCAGTTTCTGACCACCCGGATCTTATTGAGATCATTGAATTTATATCAAATAACAACGGCCTGGTTTCTCTGTCCTCCTTAAGAGCAGATAAGATATGCGATCATACTGTTTCTCTGTTAAAAAAGAGTGGGCACAGGACATTTACCATAGCACCGGAAGCCGGGTCTCAAAGGTTAAGAGATATAATCCGAAAGGACCTGTCCCTTGATGAAATTCTTAATGCTGCAAGAGTACTTTCCCGGCACAAAATCAAAAACATAAAACTCTACTTTTTAATCGGTCTGCCTACTGAAGAAAGCTCTGATATTGATGCAATCATAGATTTAACCAAACAGATAAAACATGCATATTTTAACGAGGCAAAAAATGAAAAGGAACTGAATCTGATCACCCTCAGCATCAATCCATTTATCCCAAAACCCTTCACACCCTTTCAATGGAGTTCCTATGAGGAAATAAAGATACTCAAGCAAAAGCTTAAAAAGATTAGCAGCAGTCTAAAAAAAGAAAGAAAAATTAAGGTAAACTTTGATCTTCCCAAGTGGGGTTACATCCAGACCCTGTTAAGCAGAGGGGATAGAAAAGTAAGCAGAATAATACTTGAGGCATTTAATAATAACAACAACTGGACAAAAGCTTTAAAAGAAACAGACATTAACCCTGATTTTTATGTATACCGGGAAAGAGATTATAACGAGAACTTACCCTGGGATTTTATAATGGAAAAGAAATATAAAGAAAAGCTCTGGTCTGAATACAGTAAAACAGTCTTTTAGGGCATGGACTAGAAAAGAAGGGGGGGCTGATTTTTCATCTTTTTTGAAGCTTTTGTCTTTTTTACGGTATCGGCAAAGAGATTCAGCTTCCGCTGCAGAGTATTTCTTGATATTCCAAGAATTCTAGCAGCCTTAGCCTTATTATTCTTAACCCGCCTAAGAACAGTCTGTATATAAATACTCTCAATCTCATCCAGAGCAAAGAAATCTTCGCCGCTTAAGAAACTCTCCAGAGCTATTGACTTTTTAGAAATATTAAAACGAACATCCTCCTTAACTAGCAAAGGACCATCTGAAAGCAACACAGCATTTTCAATCACATCTCTTAATTCGCTGACATTCCCATGCCATTTATATGATTCAAGAAGCTTTAACACCGCACTGTGAACTCCGCCAATATCTTTTCCATATTCCTTGGAAAACTTGTCTACGAAAAATGAAGCAAGAGGAAGGATATCATCAGTCCTGTCTCTTAACGGAAGAATATCAATTTTTGACGGGTTAAATGATGCAGATGTAATTTTCTGCATCTCTTTGCAATCATCACTGGACATTCCTTTCTGATTGCAGGAAATGATAAGCTGAACATTTTTCAAGTTTTTATTAACATTCTTTGTCAGCTTGGAAAGTCTTTCTTTTAAAAGAGTAAAAAGACTTACCTGCACATTACCTTCAAGTTTACCAAGATTGCGAAGAAACAAGGTTGATTTATGAGTACCATTAATACCTTGAGCCAGATTGATATTATCTGAAAAAACAGAAATACACTTATCAACTTTTTCCTCAAAATGGTCAAAAGGAAGGTTTATACAATTAATTGTTACAAATGGTGAACTGGGAGAATTGCAGTAATGAATACTCTTTGCCAGTAATTCTTTACCCGTACCGGTTTCCCCGTTAATCAGTATGGAAGAGCTCTCTTTTTCAGACAGCTTTTTACCCTGGCTAAAAAGCTTTCGCATTGAGTTGGTCAGGTAAATTACCGGTAGATACTCAATACTCTTTTCAATTAGTTGAGAATGTTTCACTATTGACTTGTTTCTGAATTTTGATTTTATATGACTGTGTGAAAGTTTTCATAAGATAAATTAGAATCACTACTTAAGTCAAGAATTATTTTAAAATTATTAAAAATATTTTCTTGCATTTAAAATATTTTTCTTCAATTAATAAAACGTGTTTTATTTTTATTCATAATAATTTATAATTGTTAGTTGAAAAACAAGATTTAAAATCATAGCCACAAGAACTTGATATAAACCATCAACACCTGTACAACAAAAAGTACAAATATACTTTAGACAACATAAATGAAGAAAAGCAAAAAAAATATAAAAATATTTTTCATACTTTCAATAGTAACAGGAATGCTCTTTCTGTTAATTTTTAACTCGAGCACAATGCCGAATCATGTCCAAAACGGCGTCTTGTGTTTTCTAATAGGTTTTTCAATGGTATGGCTGTTTTATCTTTCTATCTGGTTCATCACCAATGGATTCAGCAAAACGGCCTTTCCAAAACAGTCTGAAAAAATAATAAGCTGGATTAAAATAAATTTTAAATCAGACATGCCTCCTTATCAGGAAAAAACACTTGTTGAAATTGCCGGTACCATAATCATGATTCTTGTCGGCCTGTGTCTAGCCACACTGACATTATTAATTATCTCAAGCCTGATGTATACAATTGGCAAAACTCTCTGGTAACTCATCATGAAATCAAAACATATTATCGAATACCTTGCACTCAGATGTTTCATAACTTTTATAAATCTACTCCCTCAAACTCTGGCAATTAAAACAGGCAGGAAAGTCGGCCAGCTAGCCACATTTTTTATTAAAAAAAGAATAACACTGGCACATGATAATCTTAAATTAGCTTATAAAAATGAAATCTCTTTAGAGGAAAGAAATAGAATTATAGGCAACCTATTTCAAACGCTTGGGGAAGCAACCATTGAATCGATTATATTTAAAAAAAATGATATCGAAAAAAATATCAGCGTTAACGGTTGGGAACATCTTGAAAAAGCTTTAAAAATCGGAAAAGGAGTCATCTTGATCGGACCACATCTTGGGATGTGGGAACTGGCAAGTTATTTTTTTGGCTCAAAACTTAAAGACGCATCCACAATTTACAAGTCACTAGAAAATCCTCTAGTAGACAATTTTACGATTAAAAATCGTGAGAAAACAGCTCATCTTAATCTAATATCAAGTAAAAACGGTCTGAAACATGTCATTAGAAAGCTTAGAAAAGGTCTTATGGTGGTATTGATTTATGATCAAAAGCCAAAAAAAAATGGCCTGCCGACGAAATTTTTTGGCACTACTGCTTATACCTACGCAGCAGCTGCTGTTTTTGCACAGAAAACAGGCTGTGCAATTGTACCAGCATATATTATAAAAGAACCCGGTTTTAGAAAACACCGTATAATAATTGACAAGCCCATTCCTTTCATCGATACCGGTGACAAAGAAAAAGATATTATGACAAACACCCAGCAGTATAATGATTATCTGGAAGAAGTTGTCAGAAAATATCCAGATCAATGGTTCGGTTGGATTCATAGAAGATGGAGGATCCCGGGAAAAATACTTCGAATGCAGCAAGCTGCCAAAAAAAGCATCAATAACATGTAATAACCTGAACTTGCCCTTACAATAATCACAATCCAGCAATAAATTTAATCTAAAACAACCCTCTTATTAAAAGTAACCACTAACCAAAATATATTTTGGTCGGCTTGTTATGTTTATCGGCCTGGCTTTTACTCTCATCCACCATGAACCTTGCAGCCGGCGCTTATTGCTTTTTTAGTATTTACTTTTTGCCCCGTTTTCTTTCTTTTGAGGATCTGTCAAAGAACTTACCAGTTATTCTGATAAACGGGCCGTGTGATGTATAATCAAGATCGGTCAGGTCATCATTAAATTCAGTGAAGTTATATCCGATCCCGAACTGAATATAATCACCGATGTTTCGTGACACCTCAAACAGAACCCCGTGCTTCTTGTCTTCTGCCTGTTTCTGTGACAACAATCTGTATTCGCCGGCCATCTGCCAGTTTTCATTAATGTTGAAACCTAATCTGTTGATAAAGAGCCATGTGGAGGTTTTGGTAAAATTAAAACCGGCGACTTTCTCTTTACCTGTCTTGTAAGCCAGCTTTTCTGTGAGCTGCCACTTGTTACTTAGATCAATCACAGCCTCACATGCCAATATGTGCGCCTTTTCAGCTTCAATATCATTTACGTCGCTTTGTGATTCAGGTGAGAAATCTTCCAGGTAGGTATACTTGGCCAACAGATTCAACCAGTCAAAATCTATGGGTCGGTATGCGCTTCCAAACACCAGTTCCTTGTACCGGGCCTCGGTTTTCTGGCTCGATGTGTTCTTGGTCTGGGACAGATTTGCTTTGAAAAAAAGTGTTGTATTTGGATTAATCTTCCCTTCAACAGCGCCATAATAGAGATACTGTCTCTTATTTTCATTTCCATTGTCAAACCGCAGTTCCAGCTTGTTTGACGCTTTTAGCCTGATCTCCTCTGATTCCAGATATCTATCCACATAACCAAAACCTATAGTGCATGCATGTCTTGTGGCATCAGTGCCGTCATGATTTTCAACCTGACCATGCTCATAGGTGCCAAAAGCAGCCCATCTGTTATTTATGTCACCTGATAATCCAAGGATATTGGTGTTTGAAGTTTCGTTTGAGCTTTTCGAATTCTGTCTGGTTAAACTTCCTTCCAGAGTCCTGCCTTCCTTTTCCCGAATCAGACGGCTGCTTGAACCAAAAGTTTGTGCATCTTTAGAGGAGGCAAAGGTCGTATCTCCGGTCATCTCCCATATATCATTTATCTTTCTCTTCGAACCCAGGGTAAGAGAATGAGTCTTGCCGCGGTCTGATAAACCGCTTGACTGTGAATCGCTTATCAATGAGCCAGCTGTTCCAAGGCTTTCATCAGTTAATGCATAGGTGGCGTTGACCTCGGTCTTCTCGTTTATCTTCCCACTGGCGCTGAAAGATGCTGTATCACCGGTCTCTCCTGTTTCATGGGCGGCTTTTGTATAATCAGTGGAAATGGAAAAGCGGTCCTTTATGTTGATTATTGCTCCTACGCTTGTGGCACTGCCCTGGGTCCCCACTGTTTCTGCGCCTCGTAAAGAAAGCCAGTCAAAGATTTTTGCTTCCATACCTCCCGTGGTTTGGTGATTTACTTCTCCCTTAAGGGTTGCTTGCTGTTCCATGAAGACATTTATCTTATCTGTTAGTTTGTAATTCGCTTTAGCTGCAATAGTGTCTTCTTCAGTGTTTGTCTCGGACTCAAACTCTGTTTTCCCCCTGGTTATTTCCTGATGGCGGTATTCGCCGGTCAGTTTCAGCCTATTGCTCTCGTGGGTAATTTGAGCCGAGGTGGTCTCGGTTTTGGACGCGCCAACCTGGAGCCGGGTCTGGGGGTTGCCGTCGTCAAGGAGTTTCTGGATATCATGGGACGCAGTCAGTTTTGTGTTTCCAAAAAGCTCATAGGTTGCGCCAAAACCGATGAGTTCCTTACCCTGCTGTGAACTTGTGCTCGAAGTTGAAAAGCCTTGCTCTATGGTCTTGTAATGGGCTGAAAGACCCAGTTTGTTGTCAAAGAGCTGGGCGTTACCTTTTACCCCGTAGGCCTTGCCTTCATCGTCTTGATTCGTAGAAAGCTCTGTAAACGACAGGCCCCCGTCAGTTGAAATAAAGCTGCCCATGCCCTCGGATTTGCTTTCAGCGTATTCTGCAGTTATCTGCATGTTTTTGCCCAGGTGGATCGTTGTATCTACTCCCTTTAATTCGTAGTCATTTGTTGTCTGCTCCTCTTTGACATATGTTCCTCCCATACTAACAAAATCAGTTACAGACTTTTCGACGCGCCCGCCATACGTTCCTTCATTGTAATTATCCAGCACTTCATACCCGTAATCTACGACTACATACACAGGATTACCTTTAAGGAGGTGAGTTGATATAATAGAGTCTGATTCTGTCATATGGGAAACGGGTTTCCAGAAGGTAATTCTTCCATTGGAATAATCTATCTCATAATCAGCCCCTTCCTTCATCTTGTTTGTACCAAGAACCAGTCCTGTAATTTTGTCTCTGACTTCGATTCTTACATTTTCAGAGCCATCAATCACATCCTTGTTTTTGAGGTAATAAAGTGAACCGCCGGTTCCGAGAAATTCATTGTGAGCATACTTTTGTTGAGACTTGGCTTTAAACAGAACTAACTTTGCATCCGGCTCGCCAAACCTGGTGGCGGAAACCGTTTCAAGATGGATCTTTCCACCGTAAAGTGAACGGGTGAACTGGGCAAACTCTGTATCGCTAAAAGCGGTATTATAGTTGCCCCAGATGCCTGAAGACTTGTCCCATTCGATTAAAAGATAGAGCATACCCTGCGTATCTGTGGCATTGTAATTGGTTGAAGAATCGTCTCCGTAAACAGGGTAGTACTTATCCTTATCCAGCTTCTTAAAAAGTTCCTTTTTATCTCTTTCCGAGTCAAAACTTGAGGTGATCAGGTATTTTCCCTTAATCTTTCCCTTTAGATAATAGGCAAACTTACCTTCTGCCCAGACACCTTTCCTGAACTTGTCATCCTGTTTAACTGGTTCAATGTTGCCGTGGTTAAAGGTTTGTCCCAATTTTGCATCACCCATAGCCACGAAGAACAGATAGTCATCACCGACCTTAATAGTTTTTCTGTACTCATTCACTTCACTTAAAGGGCCAACCTCAGGAGCCGGCCCGGACATTGACGTGCGGTCTATGGTTTGTTGCTGGTCAATAAATGTTTTTTTACTATAGGCATTTGCCTCATTGAAATGTCCTTTCTCGCCATTTTTAATGTAGTCAACCACTTCCATAAATGGTCTTGTTTCAGGAGCCGGTCCGGACATTGACGTGCGATCTGTGGTTTGTTGCTGGTCAATAAATGTTTTCTTACTATAGGCATTTGCCTCATTGGAATGTCCTTCCTCGCCATTTTTAATGTAGTCAACCACATCAACAAATGATCTTGTTTCAGGAGTTGGTGCGGACATCGACGTGTTGTCTGTTGTTTGTTGTTGGTCAATAAGTGTCTGAACTGCTATTTCATATTCTCCTTTTGGAAGGATTATCTCAGCATGGTTTTGGGTACTAACAGATTCACTGTCTAGGCCTTCAAGCAGATTTTTGGCAGTTAATCTTTTGCTCTTAATAACCGGAATCTCAGCCTCCACCTTTCCATCTTTTACAATTTTTATTGTTGAAAGTTGACGGTTGATAACAGATAACTGAATGGTTTCCCCTTTAACATCTATCGTCTGTATTTCCAGATTATTGATCTTGCTTTCCTGTTCTATCCATTCCCTGTACTCTTCAACTTTCTTTTTTTCAGTCTTAACTTTATCTTTTACTTTATCCTCTAAGCTTTGGACTCTGAACTCTTTCTTCTTTGTCACATCTTTCTTGCCTTTTTTTCCTGATACTGTCAGCTTGTATATATAATTTCTTTCCTCATGCACTTCTGGAGATACAAAGTAAATGGGTTTAAATATGTTATCTTTGGTCCCTGTTATGGTTTTGACCTTGCGTTTGGTATCTTTTTCCAGAATTTCCAGCTTCCAAGCATTTATGAACATGTGATAATTGGTAAATATCCTAAACTCTGACCGTTCCTCTAATCGGCCTTTCTTAACAATCATCTCTTTGTTAAACAGGCTTACGTTCAGACGCAGCTGCGGCGATGCCCTGTCTTGGGCAATCACAAATGGAATATTCTGTGAACCACTGCTAAGAGGTAGTGTCACACCGAAATTCACCTTTCTTATAATGCCGGGTGTTACATCCACAATCACGACCTTGTCCGTGGTCAGGTACGCTTCGTCCGGCAGGGTCCTTTCATCCAGTCTCAACAGATGCCTGCCCGGCGTGATACCGGCTAAATGGTATTTGCCGTTTTTACCCGTAGTTATGATTGTTCCCTCTTCAGTCACGATCTGCACGTTGGGAATCGGTTCTTCAATGATGATCTGACCGTCAATGTTTTCAGGGCTGTCCTGGATACCGTTTTCGTTCCTGTCATTAAACACCTTGCCGATCACGGTGCCAAGATCAAAGAGAGGGTCAGGAATGACTTCAACTTTTTCAACAGCAGTATTTGATATGACCGTGCCGTTAAAGTATTTGGCAAAGGCCCTGTTCTTGTAATCGCCATATGTCACGCCCGAACCCACAATAAGTTGATATTTAAGGGTTCGGGCCTCACCTGATGCAATTGTTCCGATATTGAAGGTAAGAGGTCTTCCACCTGTGGGATCTGCTATACGTATATTATCCAGAATGGCTTTGCCTTTTAAATATTTAAAACCTGCCGGAATCTTATCCTCTAAATACGTGTCTGTCACATCGTCTGAGGAAATATTTTCAAGGGTAATTGTATAGGTTACAATATCGCCTATGCTTACTTCTTCTTTGTTGGCTTTCTTTTCTATCCTTAACAGATTTGTGTCAGGATCCGCAGAATGGTCCATCTCAATAATTTCAGATCCTACGGTAAACGTTTCACCCTTTGAACCTATTACAATGACTCTGTCTTCAGGGAAACTGTTTTTGGCAGAAGGATACCTGTAGTCGTCTGCTGCAATATCAATCCTGAAATCACCGGTAATACAGTTAAAACTGTAAAATCCGTCTGCTCCGGTTGTCATGGGATTAACATCTCCCGGATCAATATGTGTGCCCACAACAGCCGGAATCCAGGCCCTGCTGCTGCTTGGATCATTATCGTAATACAGAGTTACCACTGCGCCTTCAATAGGATCATTACTTACGGAATCAAAGACCACGCCGTACGGATCAACAAAAACAACCCCAATAGTAAAGCTCTGAACTTCGTCTACACGGACGGTCAAATAAGCAGTGCCCTTAACCAGGGAAGTCGTATAATCAGAGGCATCGATCGTGTAGTTTCCTGAACCATCCACAGTGGATGAAGCCACCTCAGTCAAAAGCAGATTGCCGTCAGCATCCTTCCCAGTTAAAGTAACAATCTGACCGGCCAAACCCTTGCCAGTAATTGTGGGGGTGTCGCCGAGGACAGAATTTCCGTCCGAAGGGGAATCTATTGTAGGTATTTGATCTGTTGTTGGGCTGGTGACCACGTTAATGTTAATCTGTGTTCCGAAAATGGAGCCCGCCTCCGGGGTAAGTAAATTAGCGCCTGTATCCAGCTGCGCGGTGAAGTCGCTCTGCATAACCCAGAAGTTCCCATTGTCGTCTGCAATAACCGTAGCCACCTTCGTTGAAACGCTGCCTATCAGTGCATATATATCTACCGTATCTCCAGATCCGGCGGTTCCGACAATGGTTGGCTGGGTTCCCGTGGTCTTTCCCTCTGCAGGATAAGTAATTGCTGCGAGTCCGAATATCCAGTGCGGTGAGGCCTCTGAACTATCGGCATTGCCAGAATCAATGGAACTTTCTGCGGTTATATCATTGGTCGAACTTTGCCCGTCCTGAACGTCTACATATCCAACAAATTGATCGCTGTCAGTAATATCAAATGTCCATTGTGTTCCCGCACTTGATGAACGCAATTTTATCTCTGTGCCAGATGTCTGGCCGTTTAAGCTTAATATGTTGGCAATAGTTTGAATCTCGTTTGCTTCAAAGACGAGCTGTTTGTTGGCTGTTTCGCAGGTGAAATTATAAAAGCTTGTGTTTCCGGATATGTTGGAAATAACTGTATTATCAGTAAACGTAACTGTATTGCTTGTGCCGGAAGTAAATGATCCGGATTTAGTCCAGTTACCGGAAAGAGAAATGTTAGTATCTGCTGCCGAAACATCAAGCGCACCTGTTGTCTCAATGGTAAGATTACCGTCAACAGTTAAGGGCTCCCCGGCTGCTAAAACTAAGGTCTCTCCCGTCTCAATAATAAAATCAGCTGAGGCATTGTCAATGATACCTGCCACAAACATAGCTGCCAGTACTGATATGGTTAAAATATTACGTTTAAGCAAACAAATCCTCTTTTTTAATTTTGCTTATTTCTTAAACAATAAAGTGGGTGAAGATACAAGGATTCAAGTGTTTAATTACTTGCAAATATGTAAGTAATTAAACATTCTTTCGATCCCTGAATCACTGAAGCATTAGTAATTCTCAATCCCTAAATACTCGACCCCTTTTTCTTTCCCATGCCTTTCCCTCGAATCCTTTTTCTTTTCCGGCCCTGCCTACTGTGAATACCTTATCGCATTGTTCCCCCTTGTTTACCATTGCGATTTACGATTAAAGCAACTGTTCCAATCTAGCGAGACGTTTTTCCATGTTCGCATTCCTGGCTTGTAAGGCTTCAAGTTCAGCATCCTTAGTCTTATTTTCATCACCAAGTTCTTTGATTTTTTCGTTTAGAGTTACGATTTGCATTTGCAGGTTCTCTGCGGTTTCCACAGTTTCAAAAGCCATCCTGGTCATGTTTGTCGTGTCACCGTTTTCCTGTTTTTCCTGTTTTACGGATGTTAACCAGGGCAAGTGGTTCTCTTTTTCAATAAAATCCTGCACTTCTTTGGTGGTCATTACATGATAGTTGTCTTCAAATACAAAGTCAGGCTTGGTGTATAACGTGCCGTCAGCGCTGCCTCCTGTCCCCTCATAATATACACTGCCGGTTGCTCTTATGTTACCAATTACATCTAAAGTGTATTGCGGACTTGCTGTGCCAATACCCACATAATTATTTAAAGCATCAATCGAAAGAGTGTTTGAATCAAAATTGAGAGCATCAGTCACACTATCGAGTGTAATTGTTGTATCATTTTCAAAGGTCCAGTCATCGGCTTTGGATATTACATTATCGCTGGCGTAATTCCCGATGGTGACGTCACCATCAACACCAAAGGTACCTGCGACGTGAAGGGTAAAGTCCGGGGTAGCGGTATTTATTCCCACATTAGCATTATCAATAATTATTTCACCGCCATTATCCGCTTCAAATTCAATATTGGCCCCGGTAGAACCAAGTCCCAACCAGGCATTATCTGCGGTGATGATATCACCGCTTATAGTAACATCTATACCATCATTGGTAAGTACTGTTGACTCAACCCAGCTGGTACCGTTCCATCTCAAGGTATTGTTATTTGCCGTAGCATCTGCAATACTTCCGCTCACTGTTCCCCACTGCGGATCTGCTCCTGCACCCTGGGTCTGTAAATACTGGCCGTTGGTTCCTGCTCCCAGCCTTGCCCAGTCTGTGCCGTTGTGGTACATCATGTCTCCCTGGGCATCCGAGCCTAAAGCAATGTCAGTTCCATCAACCGCGTTATTCTGAATAGTGGTGGCCCCGGCATTGTCAATGGCCACATCTCCGCTCATGGTTACGTCAGTGGCAACACCCGAAACATTACCCACAAATATATTCGCACTGGTTAAGGAGCCGACACTGCTATCTACATATGCTTTAATCGACTGCTGAGTAGCAAGCTGCGTGGCGCTGTCTGAACCCATGGCATCTTCGTCAAGCACTGCTGAGCCCGATACTGCGGTCCCCAGAACTGCACTTGTCAGGGTCTTATTGGTTAAGGTTTCCGTTCCGGCCACCGTTGCAATGGTACCGTTATAGTCTGGCACACTGAGTGTACGGGTGTTTCCGGTGGTTATTCCGGATGTCTCAAGAGACAGGAGTTTGGTATTATCTACATTGTCATAAACTGTAAAGGTATTGTCAGCAAAGTCGCCGCCGCTTACCTGATTATCTACATACGCTTTAATCGACTGCTGAGTGGCAAGCTGCGTGGCGCTGTCTGAACCCATGGCATCTTCGTCAAGCACTGCTGTACCCGATACTGCGGTCCCCAGAACCGCGCTGGTCAGGGTCTTAT
>Ga0307988_1000026_pt1 | contig 127813 bp, 104 predicted proteins | sample EllFjometagen183_FD_203166 | JGI IMG/M metagenome (GOLD analysis project Ga0307988, IMG submission 203166) | Marine microbial communities from Ellis Fjord, Antarctic Ocean - #183 | ecosystem: Environmental > Aquatic > Marine > Unclassified | place: Southern Ocean | collected 2014-10-08 | reverse complement strand
AAAGTTCGCTTTCCAAAAGTGTTTCCGGCAAGGCCGCACAATTAATTTTAACAAAATTTTGAGACGATCGCGTGGATTCGGCATAAAGACTTTGGGCCACCACCTCTTTTCCGACCCCTGTTTCACCGGTAATCAGTACGTTCAGGCAGGTGTTGGCAACATGGTGTATCAATTCCTTAATTTTTAACATTGATTTGCTGACGCCGATTAGTGGTGTGTTCATGTTTTTGTATTACTCTTTTGGGTTGTCATTATCATATTCAATATCATTATTCAAAAGGGACTCAACAGTATTTTCAATTTTAAATAGATCAATGGGTTTGAAAAGTACAACATCTGCCTGGGCCTCCGAGGCCAGTGCACCGGGCTTATCTCCGTACCCTGTCATGGCAATGATTTTCATTCTGGGATTTTCTTTTTTAACGATGGAGATAAGTCCCACGCCGCTTATGTTGGGCATGACAAGGTCTGTGATCAGACAATCAAAACACAAGGCCTCATCCCTAAACAATTTTAAAGCAGCAAACCCATCAATTGCTGTTTTTACTTCATACCCCATTGAATTGAAAAATTCATAAAAGGTAGATATGATGTCTTCATTGTCGTCAACTATAAGAAGTCGTATCGGATCTGCCATTTTTGCCTCTTAATTTATAGAATAGGAATGTTTGTTTGTCTGTACGTCCATATAATAGATTTGTTCAGACTTGCAAGGAAAAAAACAAAAAAAAATGAAATTGTTTACTATTTTATATAGGACACAAAAATATATACAAAAAACAGGGCGATAAAAAAAAATCCTGCTGGTTTATTCACTCCATGCTTCACAAAGGCTGTGACACCCAGGATGAAACTGATCAAAATCATGAAAGGGAATTCAAACCAGTGCAGGGCCGGATCAATGGCCATGGGATTGAAGATCCCCACCACCCCCATGACCAGGCAGATATTAAACAGATTAGATCCAACTACATTGCCCACTGAAATATCGCTTTCTCCCCTGGCAGCTGCCACGGCAGAGGTTGCAAGTTCTGGCAGGGATGTTCCAAGGGCCACAACGGAAATGCCTATAAAAGTCTGGGAAAGCCCCATTTGGCTGGCAATTACAATGGCTTCTTTAACAACAAAATTGGCTCCAAAGGCAAGCATGACAATACCAGCCATAATAAAAAATATGTTTTTAAGAATTTGAGTAAAGGATCGATTTTCTTTTAGAGTCTGTTCATTGGATTTATCTTTGGCAGTAAAAATACCATAAATCAAGAAAATCATCAGAAAAATTATCAAAATAATACCGTCTGTTCTTCCTATCATGGAATCTATACAGAGAAGCCAGAAGACAAGGGAAATAAGAATCATGTATGGAATTTCAACCATTACAACCTGTCTTTTAATGGAAACTGGACGGATAACGGCGGAAATACCAAGTACCAGGGCAATGTTGATAACATTAGACCCTAAAATATTTCCAATGGAAATGCCTCCGGAGCCTTTATAGGCAGCCACAAGGCTGACCAGAAGTTCAGGCGCTGAGGTGGCAAAGGAAACAATGGTAAGGCCGACAATGACAGGGCGGACTGCAAACATGATTGCAGTGGATGCGGACCCTTCCACCAGGATGAAGGAACCAAAATAGAGCAGTGCAAGACCTGTAAGTAGAATGAACGATTGTATTAGCACAGTTTCCATATTGTAAGTTTTATCTTAAGTTTCTTGCCTAAATATCAAATATTGATTATAAGCCGTGAATAATATAGCAGTATTCCATATTTAGCAATTTATAATTTTTATATAGTATATAAGGAAAGCCCAATGATAAAAAGCATTATAAGAAGCACTGGTAAATTTCTCCCCCCCAACCTGGTTACCAATCATGACCTTGAAAAATTGATTGAAACCTCTGATGAATGGATTCAGCAGCGGACCGGAATCAAACAAAGGTATTGGATATCAGAGCAAGGGGAGACCGGTGCATCTGACCTTGGGTTGGAAGCTTCCAAACAGGCCCTTGATGCGGCTGGCTGGACTGCCGAGGACCTTGATTTTATTATATTTGCAACCTTGAGCCCTGACATCATGTTTCCTGGATCAGGCTGCCTGCTTGCTGCTAAGCTGGGATTGAATTCCACCCCGGCCCTGGATATCCGTCAGCAGTGCACGGGATTTTTATACGGTATTGCCACAGCCGACGCCTATATCAAAACCGGCCTTGCCAGCAAGGTACTGCTTGTTGGGGGAGAAGTCCACTCATCCGGGATGGACAAGTCTACCAGGGGTCGGGATGTTACTGTCATTTTTGGTGATGGAGCCGGGGCCTTATGCATTGAAGGCGTTGATACGGATAAGTCGGCAGGGCTTATGGCCTCTGCTCTCCATGCAGATGGAAATTTCGCAGATTCTTTAATGACTGAATTGCCCGCATCCAGGCTTCCCATACGTGTTCCTCCAGGGGTGCCACTGGATGATCCCAGATATTACCCGGTTATGGATGGACCGGGAATTTTTAAAAAAGCGGTACGCATGCTGCCCAAGGTGACCATGGAAGCCCTTAAAAAAGCAGGAATGGAACTTGATCAGATTGACCTTGTCATCCCCCACCAGGCAAATAAGCGTATCAACCAGGCCTATGGCCAGGTTTTAAAACTGGATGAGGATAAGGTGTTTCACAATATTGAAAAATACGGTAACACCACAGCCGCCAGTATTCCCATTGCCCTTAATGAAGCCATTGAACAGGAAAGAATCGGCAAATCAGGTGAATCAGTCCTCTTTGTAGGTCTTGGAGCAGGTCTAACCTGGGGCGCTTCCATTTATAAATTTTTATAGATAAAAAAAATAGAATCATTGAAATAATTTTTTCAGATCCTCTTTTACTATTTTACCCATGGTATTTTTGGGAAGTTTTTCAATGAAGGCTATTTGCTTAGGACATTTCCAGTCATGGAGATGCTCTTTGCAAATAGCTTTGACTTCATTGGTGATATCTTCTGATCCCGGAATTTTAACCACAACGGCTGCAATTTTTTCTCCCCATTTTTCATCTGAAAGACCCAAAACAGATGATTCAATAACCTTATCAAGCTGGTTGATTACCGCCTCAATTTCATTGGGGGAAACATTTTCCCCTCCTGTTATGATGATATTTTTTAATCGATCCGTCAGAAAATAATATCCATCTGGGTCTTTTTTCCCCAGATCCCCTGTTTTAAACCATCCGTGTTCAAAGGTTTTGGCTGTTTCCTTTGGCTTTTTCCAATACCCATTTGTGATGGAATCTGATTTGAGCCAGAATTCACCTACTTTGCCTGGTTCCACATCCTGAAAGGTATCTGGATCAACAATTCGTACTTCAAGACCGGGAAGAGGAATTCCAATGGATCCTGGTTTTTTTTCCCCTTCCAGGGGATTGGAAAAATTCATTCCGGTTTCTGACATGCCTTCCCTCTCTATGGGGGCTTTGCCAAAGGTTTGTTTTATCCTTTCAAATTCTTTGATTGGCAGAGGTGCTGACCCTGATGTCAACAGCCTTAGGTGATCAAAACAATCATTCTCATTTTTAACAGTGTCAATGAGTTTTGAATACATGGCAGGCACTCCCATGAATATTGAGCAAACCTGGTTTTTATTGCTTAAAATATCAATCACGGTTCCAGGAACAAATTTATCCATGATCACCACATGGGCACCTGTAATCAAGGCAGTGTGAAGGGCAAAACATAAACCATGGACATGGAAAAGAGGCAAGGCATGGCATATAGTATCAGATTCTGAAATTCCCCAGATAGTAATTATATTTTTTGAATCATTAACGAGATTTTTTTGAGTCAGGACAGCGCCTTTGGGATCACCGGTTGTTCCTGAAGTGTAAATTATAAGGCCCGGGTCGTCAGGGTTTTGATTTGTTTTTTCCAGGTCATGGGAAAAGGATTTAAAAAGGGAAATCAACTGGATAGGAAGTTTTGTATCGATCTCCAAACAGACCAGCCTGGGATTGATTTGTTTTATAATTCCTCCCAGGTCCGGGTTAATGATAACCAGAGATGGTTCAGCGTCATTTAATAAATAGTTCAGTTCCGTTTTTTTAAACCCTGGATTCAGGGGAACACACACAGCACCTATCTTCTGGAGGGCAATGTAGGCAACAATAAAAACCAGTGATTTGTCCAGGAGAAGAACCACCCTGTCTGATTTTTTAACCCCAAGCTTTACAAACAGGTTGGCCATCTTATTTGAATGAAGGTCCAGTTCTGAAAAAGAAAACCGGGTCTCTATTTTATTCCCCCGTAAAAAAGTGATGGCTGTCTTTTGGCTATGTTTTTTAAAAGAATTTTTAAACAGTCCTGCAATGGAAATCATTTTGATTTTTCCTCCTGTAAAAACCGTAATTTATTTTTTACCAAATATAGGTACACTTACTATCATACAATGGTTTAGAGTTTCAATAAACCTTGACAAGTTATGCCTAAGATATTTAATACTGGACCATGAAAACAAAAAAGATTGATCTGCTAATTAAAAAAGGGGTGAAAATTCCCAACCCTGAATCGGTTTATATTTCGGATGATGTTGATCCAAAAAGAATTTCAGGAGATGGTGTCATTATTTTTTCAGGCTGCAAAATAATTGGCAGGCGCAGTTTGATCCTGGAAAATACCAGGATCGGCTATGAGGCACCCGTTACCCTGGAAAATACTATGGTTGGGAAAAATACCAGCCTTAACGGAGGATTTTTCCAGGACACTGTTTTTGCTGGAAATAATGTCTTTGGATCCGGGGGCCATGTGAGAACTGGAACCATCCTGGAAGAAGAAGCCAGTGCTGCCCATACTGTGGGGCTAAAGCAGACCATTCTTTTTCCCTTTGTGACCCTGGGCAGCCTGATAAATTTTTGTGACTGCTTCATGGCCGGCGGTACCAGCCGGAAAGATCATTCCGAGGTGGGCTCATCATTTATCCATTTTAATTATACCCCCAACCAGGACAAGGCGACCCCCTCCATGATGGGAAATGTTCACCAGGGGGTCATGCTCAATCAGCGGCCCATATTTCTGGGCGGGCAGGGGGGTATCGTGGGCCCTTTGCGCCTGGGATACGGATGCATCACCGCTGCCGGATCCGTAATCCGGAAGAATGAGAGTAAAAATGATCGTATTATTCTGGGGGGCGCATTTAAGGACGCTTCCCTTCCAAGACAGGAAGGTGTCTATTCCCAGGTGGATATGATTGTTACCAATAATATTGAATATATTGCAGGGCTTATTTCTTTAAGAACCTGGTATAAAATGGTCAGAACTCTTTTTGCCCATGATTATTTTTCAGGCGAACTTATAAAAGGAATGCAGGAGAACCTTAATAGCTGCATAGATGAGCGTATAAAACGTTTGAAAATTTTCAGGGAAAAGCTTGTTATTTCAAAGCAAATTTTATCTGATGCATCTAAAGGGAAAGAAACCCTTGTCATGTGTAAACATGAGACTGCCATTGAAATTCTAAAAAAGGCTGAGGAAATTTTTGAGAAAGAAATTTCTGCTGACCAGATAAACCTGGAAGGGGAAATTTTTATCAGGGCCGTTGAAAAAGAAATTAAAAACAAGGGACAAGATTATATTACTGTTATTAAAAGTCTGGACCCAAAAATATTGGAAACAGGATCCACATGGCTGTATGAAATTGAAAAAAAAATCAGCGCCCCTTTGGTGTTTAATGATAAAAAAGGGTAAAAACAAAAAAGGGCAGGCAAGGGCTTGACCTCTATTGGAATTTAATAAAATATTTAAAATAGACAGGGACTAATTTTACATGGGAAGGCTTTTTGGAACAGACGGTATCCGGGGCAGGGCAAATGTGTACCCAATTACCTGTGAAGTGGCAGTAAAAACAGGACGGGCAGTGGGCATGTTCACCAGGGAAGCCGGTTATGGGGCTGTGGTCATTGGAAAAGACACAAGGATATCCGGGGATATGCTGGAATCAGCCCTTGCAGCAGGTATTGCATCTGCTGGAATAGATGTATATCTGGCAGGGGTAATTCCAACTCCAGGAGTTGCCTTTTTAAGTACCCGCCTTGAAGGGGTAGGGGCCGGAATTGTAATTTCGGCTTCCCATAACCCCTATGAGGACAACGGTATTAAGATTTTCAGACATGGCGGGCTAAAGCTCAGCGACGAACAGGAGGAAAAAATTGAATCCCATATCCTGGGAGATGAAAATGTTTCACAGGAAAAATTGGGAAAAATATCAATGATTTCAGATAGTTTAAAATTGTATTCCATATTCCTGTTTGAAAAGTTTCCTTTTAAGAAACTTGATCCAAGGCTTAAAATAATCATTGATGCATCCAATGGAGCAGCATCAACAATAAGCCACTGGGTGTTCCACGAACAATTGTTTGATGTACAATTCATCCATGACGAACCAGATGGAATAAATATTAATGATAATTGCGGTTCCCAGCATACAGATGAACTCAAGGCAAGGGTATTAAAGGAAAATGCTGACATTGGTCTTGCCTTTGACGGGGATGCCGACCGTTTGATCGCCATTGATGAGAAGGGTGGGGAAATAACAGGAGACCGAATACTGGCCATATGCGCAAAATATGCAAAAGACAATCACAGACTGAAGAATAATATAGTTGTAAGTACAACTATGAGCAATATTGGACTGGGCAAAGCACTTGAATCCCTTGATATTATGCATTTAAAGTCCGATGTTGGTGATAGAAAAGTTTTGGAGGAGATGAACAAATCAGGTGCCATCATGGGTGGGGAAGATTCCGGACACATGATTTTTTTGGAAGACCATACAACAGGGGATGGAATGCTGACTGCCCTGAAACTTTTGGAGGTAATGAAAGGAACGGGGGAAACTCTGTCCAGCCTTGCCTCCATCATGGTTGTTTATCCCCAGGTGCTTATGAATGTCATTGTAAATGACTCCAGGCCTGATTTTACAAAAATACTTCCAATTGCCAGGACCATTCAACAAATTGAAAGTCAATTATCAGACAAAGGCAGGGTGTTGGTCAGGTATTCAGGTACCCAGCCCTTGCTCAGGGTAATGGTGGAAGGCCCTGACAAAGATCAGACCCAGGCTTTTTGTGAAGAAATCTGCAGGGCAATAAAAGAGAATATCTAAGACTTTTCAAAGGTGTTGCAACAATACAAAAGGGGTGATCCTGGCAAGGACCACCCCATTTATTTTTAAAACCCGTCTGCTGATTTGGTAACCAGGTCAGGTGAATCTACTTTTTTTAATCCCGGCTGCCACCGAAAATCCTCAAGAGCATGAGAAACAGGTTGATAAAATCAAGGTATAGTGACAGGGCACCCATGATGGCTCCCTTGCGGACCATGGCACCACTGGCATTGTCCGGCATGGTAACCGCCATATTTTTCAGTTTCTGGGTGTCATAGGCTGTTAATCCTACAAATACCAGGACTCCCACGTAGGAAATAACCATGGCCATTCCAGAACTCTGTAGAAACATATTAACCACAGTGGCAATGATGATGCCGATAAGGCCCATCATCAAAAAGCCTCCCATGGAGGTCAGGTCCCGTTTGGTAACCATGCCGTAAATGCTGCATGCAAGGAAGGTGACCGAACAGACTACAAAGGTGGAGGCTATTGACGTGGCAGTATAAGCAAGAAAGACAAAAGACAGGGTAACTCCGTTCAAAATGGCATAAATTAAAAAGAGCGCGGTTGCCGTGGAGGCCTGGATTTTCTGTATCCTTGCGCTTAGATAAAAGACAAAACCAAGTTCAGCAATGATCAATGCGGGCAAAACAATGGGATTGCTATAGACCAGCTGCAAGGCTGTCTGGCTGTGGGAAACATAATAGGCAATAAGGGCTGTCAGGCCAAGCCCCAGGCCCATCCAATTATAGACGCTTCTGATAAAAGAATTAACTTTTGTCACGGCACCTGATTGTGGAAATGAAAAACTCTGGTTCATGGGATCCTCCGAAAAAAGGTTAATTATAAATAATCGTAAGGTCAATATAACACGGAAGGGGGATATTTCAAGATTACAATTCAGTTAGGTGTCTATTTTTAAAGGTTTTACATGTTTTCAATAAAAGTTTACATAATATATATTATCAGACTCTATACGTATATGGAGTTTTTTAAGACAGAACTATTTTTTTAGGATTCTTTTATTTTTTAGGGTTTCTAAGATTTGTATTGTTAAAAACACCCTGTTGTTTTATAAAATAAAATTTTGCTTTTGCGTGGATTAAACAAAATGAAAACACTTGAAAAAAATACAGGACATATTTACACGGTTTCAACCCTGACAAGGGAAATAAAATCTCTTCTGGAAGACCGGTTTCCTTTTTTATGGGTCACCGGAGAAATATCCAATTACGCCCAGCCCGCATCAGGTCATTCCTATTTTTCCCTGAAAGACGTCAATGCAGTTATTTCCTGTGTCATGTTTAAAAACCAGAAACGCAACCTGAAGTTTAATTTGGAAGCCGGCATTAAAATAATCGGCCTTGCCAGGATATCCCTGTATGAACCCAGGGGATCCTACCAGTTGATTTTTGAACATTTAGAGCCTGAAGGATCTGGTTCGCTTCAGCTTGCATTTGAGCAGTTAAAAAAGAAACTGGCCTCCCAGGGCCTGTTTGATGAATCCCATAAAAAACCGATTCCCTTTTTATCCTCAAAAATAAATGTGATCACTTCAAGTACGGGTGCTGCGGTCCGGGATATCATCCATGTGGCAGAACGTCGGTTTCCGGGTTGTTATCTTGAAATTTTACCTGTCAAAGTCCAGGGAGAAACCGCTGAAAATGAAATTGTCTTAGCCATTGAAACTGCCAATACCCAATGTCTGTCCGACCTTATTATCCTTGCCCGGGGCGGAGGATCCATTGAAGACCTTTCTGCATTTAATTCAGAAAAAGTTGCCATGGCAATATTTGAATCCAGAATACCTATTATTACCGGAATAGGACATGAAACTGATTTTACCATTGCTGATTTTGTTGCAGATCTCAGGGCTCCTACCCCTTCTGCTGCCGCTGAAATGGCCCTTCCGGATAAGGATGCATTGATTTATAGCATTAAGGCACATAAAGTAACCCTTGCCCATGCAATTACCCGGAAACTTTCATATATGTACCAGAAACTGGATGATTTTCAATCCAGGCTTAAAAGTCCGGGACGGGTGGTGGATAATTTTCGATCCAGGATTGAGGAATGTGAAAATCGTATGGTAAATTCTATTCAATCCCTTTTATTGCATAGAAAGGAACAAATATCCTGGCTGAAAAAAGCGTTGGAAGGAAAGATACCAGAGACCAGAATCAGGGAGCTTACAAAACATATTCGCGGGCTTACTCTGATTCTTGGAAAGGGCATGGAAAAACCTTTGTCTGTCTGCAAAACAAAGACAAGGGAATTGAATATCATGCTTGAGGCCCTTAATCCCAGAGCTATTCTGGATCGTGGGTATGCTATACCAAGGATACTGCCGGGCAAAAAGGTAATAATGGATGCCAATGATGCAGCCCTGGATGACCGGATTGAATTAATTTTATCAAAAGGACGCCTGGTAACCCAGGTGATAAAGAAAATAAATGGCAAAGAAAACATTTGAAACTGCCTTGCATCAACTGGAAGAAATTGTAAGGGAGATGGAATCCAGAGATCTTACCCTTGAACAGGCAGTCAAAAAATATGAAACAGGTATTGCACATTCTAAATTCTGTCTGGAAATACTTGATAAAACTGAAAAAAAAATTACCCTGTTAACCCGTGAAAATGGCGGATCACTGAAAGAAGAGCCCTTTGATAATGAATGATTTTTCCTTTGATCTATCCACTTATTTAAACGAAAATAGAATTCTTGTTGAAAAGTCTCTGGAAAAAATTCTTAAGCAATTTGTTCCCAACAGGGAACTGGTCCAGGCCATGGGTCATTCCCTTATGGCCGGAGGCAAACGTCTCAGACCTGTACTGGGGCTTGCCGCTGCCAGTGCCTGCGGGGGAAATTCCCTGTATGCACTGCCCGCCTGCTGCGCCATGGAAATGATCCATACCTATTCTCTTGTCCACGATGATTTACCGGCAATGGATGATGATGACCTGAGGCGCGGACTTCCCACCTGCCATAAAAAATTTTCAGAGGCCACTGCCATTCTAGCTGGTGACGGTCTTTTGACCCATGCCTTTTATGTTTTGAGTCAGCCTGAATTATTGTTTGAATTTTATCCTGAAAAAAATATTCTGATCCAGCTTGTCAGCATAATTGCCAATAGTGCCGGTGTCAATGGCATGCTGGAAGGACAGATGCTGGACATGCAGTCCCAATCTTTTGATGAAGGAAAATTCGGGAATAAAAACATCCTTTTAGATCATCTTAAAAAAATACACGCCCTGAAAACAGGAAGGATGATCCGTGCCAGTGTTGAGGCTGGAGCCATAAGCGTTGGCGCTGATGTAAATTCCCTTGACAGCCTGATGATCTATGCCGACAATATTGGTCTTGCTTTTCAGGTTATGGATGATATTTTAAATGTGGAAGGTGATCCGGAAATCATGGGCAAGGCTGCCGGCTCTGATGCCCTGCATGAAAAAATGACCTTTCCAGCCATTATCGGCCTAGAGCAATCAAAGGATTATGCAAGGCAATTAATTGATGCTGCCATGAACTCCCTGGAGGAATTTAATGAAAAAGCAAATCCTTTGCGGGCCATTGCCAGCTATATCATTAACAGGGACCGATAGATTGAAATTGATAAAATTTGACTGGTACAAAGATATTAACAAAAAAAGGTTTGGATATTTTGAGTCTGCTTGAAAAAATTAACATTTCCAGTGATATTAAAAAATTGTCCCGGGATGAACTGCCTTTGCTGGCAGCTGAGATCCGCAACAGGATCATCCAGGTAGTTTCCAAAAACGGTGGACACCTGGCTCCCAGTCTGGGAACAGTGGAACTCACCCTGGCCCTTCATTATGTGTTTGACCTTCCCAGAGATACCCTGATCTGGGATGTGGGTCACCAGTCATATGCCCATAAACTCATTACAGGACGGAACCAGAATTTTGATACCCTGCGTCAATACAAGGGCATTTCTGGATTTGCAAAAATGAAGGAAAGTTCCTGTGACGGTTTTACCGTGGGCCATTCATCCACATCCATTTCCGCAGGTCTTGGGGTATGTTCGGCCAAATATCTGAACCAGGATGATTCCGATGTGATTTCCATAATTGGAGACGGTTCCATGACAGCCGGCCTGGCCTATGAAGGCCTGAACCAGACGGGTGGCCTGAAACGCAAACTCATCGTTATACTCAATGACAATGACATGTCCATTTCCCCCAATGTTGGAGCCTTGTCTTCTTATTTGAGCCGGACTTTTTCAGCCAAGTACCTCCAAAACATGCGGAACCAGTTTGGTTCTTTTTTAAAGTCTTTCCCAAAGATCGGGGATGATATGTACCATATTGCAAAACGATGGGAAGAATCCTTTAAAACCTTTGTAACCCCTGGAATGCTGTTTGAGGCCTTTAATTTTGACTATTTCGGTCCCATTGACGGTCATAACCTGGATCATCTGATTGATATCCTGACCAATATCAAAAACCCGGATTCTCCTGTGCTTCTCCATGTAACAACCATCAAGGGCAAAGGCTATGAACCTGCGGAAAAAAATCCTGTTTATTTCCACGGTGTAGGCTCCTTTGCCGTTGATACCGGCAAGAGCAATAACGTCTCCAGCAAGGTGCCCACCTATACCCAGGTCTTTGGGTCACACATGGTAAATTTTGCCAGAACCAATGAAAAAATTGTGGCTGTTTCAGCTGCCATGCCCGAAGGAACAGGCCTCATTGAATTTTCAAAACAATTTGAAGACCGATTTTTTGATGTGGGAATTGCTGAACAGCATGCAGTAACCTTTTCCGCAGGACTTGCCACCAAAGGACTCAAGCCGGTGGTGGCCATTTATTCAACGTTTCTCCAGCGGGCCTATGACCAGATTCTTCACGATGTCTGTATTGACGCCCATCCAGTTGTATTTGCCATTGACCGGGGCGGTATTGTCGGTGAAGATGGCCCTACACACCATGGATTGTTTGATTTTTCCTATTTAAGAAGCATGCCAAATATGACAATCATGTCCCCCATGGATGAAAATGAACTGGCCAGAATGCTCTTAACCGCCATCAAGCATGACGGTCCCATCGCCATGAGATATCCCAGGGGAAAGGGCCTGGGCGTTGAGGTCCAGGAAGATGTGCAACCTCTGGAGATCGGCAGAGCCAGGGTGGAAAGGAAAGGGGATGATTTACTGATCATTGCCATTGGCCAATGTGTTGTAGAAGCCCTGACAGCTGCCAGGGATCTGGCTCAAGACGGAATAGAGGCCATGGTGATAAATGCCAGGTTTGTAAAGCCCCTGGATTCAGATCTTTTTCTTGAAAAAGCAGGGAAGATTAAAAAAATTATTACCGTTGAAGAACATATGCTGGCAGGTGGTTTTGGATCAGCTGTTCTGGAAATGTTTGCAGATCACGGAATAACTGATCTTCGCATTAAACGCATTGGCATTAAAGATCAATTTGTGGAGCATGGTCCCCAGAATATTTTAAGAAAGGATTATAAAGTCGATGCTGCCGCTGTGGTGGAAGCAGGACTTGAGTTGCATGGCCTCAAAAAAAACGTATAAAAAACGCCTGGACCTGGTCCTGGTTGAAAAAGGACTGATCCTTTCCAGACCCAGGGCAAAAGCCATGATCATGGCCGGGAAGGTACTTGTTAATGACATGGTGGTTGACAAGCCCGGATCCCTGGTGAATACCCTTGCAACCATTATAGTCAAGCAGGATGATAACCCTTATGTCAGCCGGGGGGGACTCAAACTTGAAAAAGCCTTGAAAACTCTTCCCATATGTGTAAAGAATCTGACCTGTCTTGATATCGGAGCATCCACAGGTGGATTTACCGATTGCCTTCTTCAATTCGGGGCTAAGAAAGTCTATGCAGTCGATGTGGGATATGGACAATTGGACTGGTCATTACGTCAGGATGAAAGAGTTGTGGTCATTGAACGGACCAATATCCGAAATCTGGCCTATGAAACAATAAATGAGACAATGGATATGGTGGTGGCAGACACCTCTTTTATTTCACTTAAAACAGTTATTCCGGCAGCTGAAAAATTCATGGGGAAAGGAACCGGAATTCTGGCATTGATCAAACCCCAGTTTGAAGCTGGAAGGGAAAATATTGGCAAGGGTGGTGTTGTAAAGGATCCGAAAATAAGGGAAATGGTTGTAGATGAAATTCAAACATTTTTTAAAACCAGGGGGTATCAGGTAAATGACGTTGTGCCCTCCCCTATTCTGGGACCCAAAGGAAATAAGGAATATATCATATCCTTAAATTTTAAAGAAATTTAAAATAACACTATTATTTTTATTTAAATTTGATTATTTAAATATTAGTTTTTCATCAATTGTATAAAGGAGCAGTAATGAGCGAAGATATCAAAACCATGAGGAATGTGGCATTGGCAGGCCATGGAGGTGCGGGCAAGACAACTCTTGCTGAGGCTATGCTTTTTAAAGCTGGAGTTACAAATCGTTTTGGAAAGGTGGAAGAAGGCAATACTGTCATGGATTTCCAGCCGGAAGAAACCAAGAAACAGCAAAGCATCAATACATCTTTTATTAAATATACCCACAATAAGCATACAATTACTTTGATGGATACTCCTGGTGATCAGAATTTTTTCTCTGCTGCTAAAACCTGTTTTCCCGTTGCCGACAGTATGATTTTTGTTATTGACGGAGTGGGGGGGCCTTCGGCCATGACTGAAGAAGCAGCTGCCTCTGCTCTGGAATACAGTCTTCCTGGAGTGGTTGTTGTCAACAAACTGGATAGGGAGAGATCTGATTTTACCACCTGTACCGATGCCTGCAAATCAGCTCTGAAAAAGAAAATAGTTCCGATCTGCTATCCCATTGGCCAGGAAGACGATTTTAAAGGTCTGGTAAATATTGTGTCCGGGCAGGCCTATGAATATGATGCGGACGGCAAAGCCTCTAAAATTGATATTCCAGGAGATATGGCCGACGATATTTCCATGGCAAAGGAAGAATTCATTGAAAACATTGCAGAACTCAATGATGACCTTCTTGAAAAATACCTGGAAGGTGAAGAGATTACTGAAGAAGAACTCAAGGCGACTTTTCGTCAGGGTGTTCTGGATGCGGAATTTTATCCGGCAATCTGCACTTCTGCCACAAAAATGATTGGTATTGATATTTTATTTGATTTTATCGATGATTTTATGCCTTCCCCACTGGATAGGGGTGATTGGACAGCCAAGGATGCCAATGGCGAAGAAGTGATGATTTCACCTGATCCTGAAGCCGAATTCTGTGGATTTGTATTTAACACCATCGTGGATCCCTATGCAGGAAGACTTTCCCTTTTCAGGGTTATTTCAGGAACCCTTGGCAAGGAAGGAAATATCCTTAATGTGACCAAGGATTCAAAGGAAAGATTTTCCCAATTGCTGGAAATTGCCGGTAAAGAACAAAAAAATATTACCAGCGCCCTCCCCGGCTCCATAGTGGCTGTTGCCAAACTCAAAGACACCCTTACGGGCGATACCCTGACCGGAGGCAAAGAAATCCAGATTTCAGGTCCGGCTCCCATGCCACCGGTTATTTCCTTTGCCATTTCACCCAAATCCAAGAGTGATGAAGACAAGATACACGAGGCAATCCGAAAGGTTTTGGAAGAGGACACAGGCCTTCAGCTCAAGCGGGAAGAAGAAACCAAACAGACAATTCTTTCAGGTCGCGGACTGGTTCACATTGAAACCACCGCCGATAAAATCCAGAGAAAATTCAACGTGGGCATGGACATTTCCACTCCCAAAGTGGCTTATAGGGAAACTTTCAAGAAAAAAATCCGTGTCCAGGGTAAACATAAAAAACAATCCGGCGGCCATGGTCAATATGGTGACTGCTGGATCGTGCTTGAACCCCTGCCCAAGGGAAGCGGTTTTGAATTTGTTGATAAAATTGTCGGAGGCGTTATTCCGAAAAATTATATTCCTGCAGTAGAGGCAGGTGTCAGGGAAAGCAGCACAGCAGGTCTCCTTGCCGGATTTCCCTGTGTGGATTTCAGGGTTACAGTGGACTTTGGTTCCTATCACTCAGTTGACTCTTCTGAAATGGCCTTTAAAATGGCAGGTTCCCTTGCCTTTAAAAATGCTGCCAAAGATGCCAGAGCTGTTCTGCTTGAACCCATAATGAAAGTCTCAGTAAAAGTTCCTGAAGATGCCACAGGAGACATAATGGGGGATATGAATTCCAGACGGGGCCGTGTACTGGGCATGGATTCCGAAGATGATAAACAGATCATCAATGCCAATGTCCCCATGTCGGAAATACTTAGGTATGCACCTGATCTCAGCTCCATGACCGGTGGAAGGGGAACTTTTACCATGGATTTTGATCATTATGATGAAGTCCCTGGGGACCTGGCCAAGAAAATTATTGAAGTTGCAAATACGGAAAAAGAAGGATAGATTCAAAGAAGCGGGAAAAGATAGCAGCGAGAGCAGTGAGAGCAAAGGGTTTGCTTTTTCTGCTCTCGCTTTTTTTGTTCACCCTGTTTTCTATAAACCCAGCTTTGTTATTGGCTCAATTCCGTGATTTTCATAAAAAGCTGGTCCCTTACCTTTTCAATTGACAATGTTTTATACTCTTTATAAGGAATAGGCTTTCCAATTTTTACACGAACAACTCCAGGATATAGGTTCAGGGAACCTTTTTGCTGAAATTCAAACGATCCTTTTATTCCAAATGGCAAAATAGTTGCCCGGGTATTTTTCGCCAAATGGAAGGGGCCTTTTTTAAAAGGGGCTATTTTACCGTTTCTGGTTCTGTGACCTTCGGGAAGGACGGCAATAGAAATGCCATTTAAAAGGGTTTGCCTTGCCTGTTCAAGGCTTTGTTTTGCTTTCTTAAGGTTTTTTCTTTCAATTGGGATACATCCCCATTTTCGGATCAAATATCCCCAAATGGGGATGGAAAAATGGTAGGCCGCCTCAATTCCTGTAAAGCACAGGGGAATTGCACAGGGAATAACAAAAAGATCAAACAGACTCTGGTGGTTTCCCATGATAAGATAGGTTTGCTCCTGATTGATTTGCTCCTGCCCTGTGACAATCAGTTTGATTCCCATGAGTTTCAATAAAACAGCAAACAAGGACTGGGCAACACCAAAGGTCTTTTGATGGGGCAGGATTATAAGACAAACCGCAAGGATGATAAAAGAAACCAGAAAAAAGCAGCCTCCGGTAATCCAAAGGATCAAAGAAAATAATTTGTTCATGGTAGATATCTCAACAATTCATGATGAATTTTTTTAAAGTAATCAATGCAACTTTCATAAAATAGTATTTGGAATCAGCAGCCATTACCCTTTCCATGTTAAAAATCCTTATTGATCTGTTCTTATTCATTATCATGCCAGATATCATCAAAATTGAAAAGAGTGATTTCTTTGACAATATTGTATGGGCTATCAATATTGACAGTGACCTTATGACACTGGTTTCCGCTCATATATAGTAGACACTTTAATAAATTCTTGCCGTGTGTTATTCTACTATTCATTGAATTTAAAATTAATTGAATTATAAACCATATGATATCCTTTAAAATGAAATTTAAAAGTCTCCTTATTCCTTTCCTGTGTATTATCATCGCTGTTATTGCACTGTATGCAAGAAGTCTTATTCCCCATGGTTCTTCTTCTTTGACTTTGATAAAGCCGTCTGATCAGCCGATATCGGCTGATGTTATAACGATTCATTATCACGAGAGACCTCCTTATTATTCTTCCGGCCCCTTAGGTGTCTATGGGGCCTGTTCTGATCCAGCCAAATTGGTTTTTAAAAAGGCTGATATTCCATTCCGTTGGGAAAAAACCCCGGCAAGTCGACAGCTTGACATTTTAAAAGACAACAAATCAAGGGACTGTCTCATTGGCTGGTTTAAAAATTCAGAACGTGAAAAATTTGCCAAGTACACCCATTTCATCTATCAGGATAAACCAACCATAGCTTTGGCCCGAGCAGACAACTACAATATGAAATCTGGTAGAACCTTAGAGGAGGTTTTTCAGAATGATAATCTTACCCTGTTACGGAAAAATGGCTATTCGTATGGTCCGTATATCGATACAAAGATTTCCACGTTAAAACCGAATCAGATTATGACAAACTCTAAAAATATTGAAATGATTAAAATGATTCATTCCAGGCGAGCGGATTATTTTTTTATTTCAGAGGAAGAAGCCGTTGAACTGACTGCTTCATCAGGACTTTTAAAGACTGAATTTAATGTAATAAAATTCAAAAATACACCAGAAGGAAATAAGCGTTATCTTCTTTTCAGCAAAAGAGTGGAGGATAAAGTTATAGAAAAAATCAACAAAGCAATAAAAAAATATGTGCATAACGAATCATGACGCTGAGGGGTGTGAGGAACATACATTTTGAATCATAAAAAATCTACAGCTTTAATTTCAATCATACTTTTATCTATTTTTTGTATTTTTATAGTCGTGTATGAACGTTATGTGTATCAAGAGGCACAGGATAACATAGAAAAACATGCCCAGGTCATAGCCAATTCACTTTGGAATTTTAATCCTCTGGTGGCCTCTGAATATCTGTCCCTTGCCTGTAAATTACAAAATTATCAGCATGTGGTTGTCACGGATACCAAAGGGGAACTATTCCACAAGGCTATTGGTGAATCGCCCGGGTGGATAGAAAAATCATTCTTATCCCTGAACCTTATCCCTTCTGTACAACTGACATCAGGCATTGTTTATAATGATAAATTGATTGGTGAAATTAAGGCTATCTGGAATTGTAACACAATATACAAAGAGCTTTTGGTTCTGTTTGTCATGATCTTGTTTTTTTTAATTTTACAACTCTATGTTCGACTATTGCATTCAAAACAGGGTCTTGAACAAAGGGTCTTAGTCCGTACAAGCGAGTTGTCTATGTTAAATGATTCTCTTGAACTTGAAGTCAAAGAACATCGTCAGGCAAAAGAAGCTCTTTTCCAAAGTGAAGAACGGTATCGTTTAATCGCCGAAAATGCTGCAGATGTGATCTGGATTACAGATATGAATTTGAACTTTACCTATATCAGCCCTTCTGTCTATCAGCAAATAGGATATACAAGCAAGGAGATAATGGAACAAACTTTGGCAGATGCAATGACCCCGTCCTCGTTTGAAAAAATAATAAATATTTATAGTGAGAATTTAACACTCATTGAAGCGGATGACCCGTATGGATGGGAACCGGTCATATTTGAAATTGAACTATACTGCAAGGATGGATCTTCTGTATGGACCAGTAACAATGCCAGATTTTTAAAAGGGGATAAGAACCAGCCAAAAGGTATCCTTGGTGTAACCCGTGACATTTCTATGCAGAAACGCGCAGAAACAGAAAAAATAAGGGCGGAACGTCATGCTGCTGAACAGGAAAAACATGCTCTGGTGGGTCAAATTGCCGGGAAAATAGCCCATGATTTTAATAATATTTTAGGCATTATCATGGGTAATGTTGAACTCACACTTTTAGATTGCAAGGATGAGACTGATAAAAAGTCCCTCGAATTGATATTTGGGCAAACGTTGCGAGGTAAAAATTTAACAAAAAACCTGATTGCCTTTGCCAAGGACCAGGAACCAAATCAGGAATTTTTTCAAATGAATGAAAAAATTGACCTTGTTATTAAGTTATTAAAAAAGGATTTGGAAGGTATAAAACTCATAATGAAAAAAAATCCAACTTTGCCATTGCTGTTGGCAGATTCTGGAATGATCGAACACGCATTGGTCAACCTTTTACAAAATTCAATTCATGCCCTAAGTCTGGTTGAACATTCCAAAATTATAATTAAAACCTATAGCCTTGATAAAAAAATCTATTTTGAAATTGAGGATAATGGATGTGGAATTCCAAAAAACAATTTGGAAAATATTTTTGAACCGTCCTTCACGCTTAAAGGAAGTAAGGATGTGAATGGTTCATATAAAAATGGTATTAAGGGAACTGGTTATGGAATGGCCAATGTAAAAAAATATATTGAACAGCACAAAGGTAAAATTTTGGTTGAATCAAAAGTAGGTTCGGGTACTAAATTTACAATCAGTCTACCGGTCATAAAGAAAGAGTTAATCATTGAAGAAAAAATAGAACTGCGAGAAGAAATATCACATTTTGGAAAGTACATCCTTGTCGTTGAAGATGAAACAGATATTTCCAATGTGCAACACAAAGTATTAACAAATGAGCCCTGTAACCACAAAGTGGATATTGCCAATACTGGACAGATGGCAATGGATTTATTTGATGGGGCTGATTATGATTTTATAAGTTTGGATTATATTCTTCCGGATGGTATCAACGGCATGGATGTTTATTATCATATCCGAAAAAATGATAAAAACATTCCAATACTGTTTACTTCCGGTAATATTGAATTTTTAGAATCAATAAAAGAACTCAAACAAAAAGATGCCAATATCGATCATCTGTCAAAGCCCTGCCAGAATAAAGATTATGTGAACGGTATAAATAAGTTATTGGAAAGAACCTTGGTTGCACGGGAATAAGGTATCCCATCAAAAAAATGAAATAGATAAACTGTTCACACTCGTGGATAGAGCATCAAGAAAAAATGATTATAAAAGAGAGGTGTTTAATTTGCAATGGGCTGCTGCGCTTTTATCAAGAAGGCGACCCAGTTCACCCTCTTTTCTGGGAAAAAATCCCAGGGTTTTTTCCCAGACTTCTTCGTCTTCCATACAAAAATACATAAGAACGTCCGGGGCATATTCCTTGACGGTATCAATGAGTGTTTTATAAAGGTGTATCCTAAGGGGTTTAAAATACCGCATCTTATTGTCAAGCCCCAGAATGAATTCCCCATAGGGGATGGTAGAGGAAGGAAAACGTTGTTCAATGACGGATTTAAGCTGGGGCATGAATCTGAAGCTGCCAATGCTTATCCAGACGATATTTTCAGGGCTGACATGGGAAAATATTAAATGAACAACCTTTTTATAGTCAGCCTCACATCCTTCATAAATGACCATGGGATCAAAATGGAAGGCCAGTTTATATCCCTTTGCCTCGCATTGTCTGGCGGTTTCAAGACGGGAGATCAGGGTTGCGGTTCCCCTTTCTTCGGATCGAATAATCTGGGGTGTATTTACTGACCAGGCCATAACAGTTTTGCCATTGTGATCCAGGTCCAGCAAAGAATCCACATTAATGGTTTTGGTTTTCAGCTCCAGCAGAGAATTGTTTTGTCTTGCAAATTTTTCAATCAGGAATCTGGGTCCAAGGCTTATTTTTTCCCAGATCAAAGAGTCGGTGTATTCGCCTGTGCCAATACGGAAAATCTGATTTTGGGAAAAAGTATGATCCAGATGTCGGGCCAGGCTTTCAAACCCAGCAAAATATTGAAGGACCGGGGGATGAAAATAGGCCTGGAGAATACAATAGGAGCAATCCATGGTACAAAAGGTGGCTGTATGCAAAATCGTGTAATCACAGCAGGTGTAATGACTGGTACCCGGGCATTCCTTTACGACAGCACCTTTGTTCCGGGTAATATACAATATGGATTTTGCTTTTAAAATTGGATCCCTGGCTGAATTGACAAGATCATAAACCGGCTGGGAATTTGTCACCATTTCAGGAGTCAGCCCTACCCTGGATATCAGATATTGGATTTCATTGTCCAAAGGGATAGTAGAATCCATAAAAAGATTTGTAATTTTCATCTTTCAAGGATCTCCTTCAGGGCCGGATGTTTGGATACTCTGTCCAGGGAGACAGTCCGGGATTGGAATTCTTTCAGGGTTTTAAAGTCAAAGGTCATTGAATAGGACATGCTTTCAAAGTTTTCAGGAAGCGTTAGTTTGAGGTCTTTACCAAGTTTCAGCTCTTTTATCTTTTCCCTGATATCCTTTTGTTTTTTTTCAAGAAAGGGAAATCTTCGTTTATTGAGATAACTCCGTAACAAATTGCCTTTGAATCCAGCATCCTCGTTTTCATGGAGGAGAATCTTCTGGATTTCGTTTTCATGGTACAATTTAATTGGATTGATTTTTTCCCTTGCTGCAATTTCCATCCAACAGGTTATTATGTCCATTTGTTTGCTGGAGGAAATTTTAATAGCTGAAAAAACAGAGAAAAGACAATCAACAAGATCTGGATCATAATTGGATATTTTTTTGGCTGATTTTATGGATAACCGGTTGTCATCCAGCAGATCAAGCACCATTGAGGGCATGGAGTGTATAGCGTATAATTCTTTAATATACCTTGCATTGAGCTGCAAATTAAAAATTGAAAATGATTTTTCAGCAATGATTTTTTCATCCATGAAACTGCTTAATAGAACCAGACCTTTGATAAGTTCAACAGGGGTCAGCGGCCTCTGGATTGTAATATTTGATATGGCTATTATTACACATTTTTTTTCAGATACTCCGGGTATAGTTAGACATACAACTTTATCTCTGTCGTTGTTTTGGAGCATTGCCTGTACCTGATTAAAACCTGTCACAATGGCATATGAATCCCCAACCGGCCTGACAAAGGGCAATTGTGTCAGGCCGGTTTCTTTTATGGACAGGGCAAGTGATTTTATATCTTCATCTTCCCTGGAAATCCTGTATTTAAAATTGGTGAGATCAATTCTTGCCAGAGGGATACTTAAAACCTGGAACTCGTTCACCTGTATATCATCCAAAGGATCAGACATGTTCGCCAGTAAGACAATTATAAATTTCTTTATATGTATTTGCCGTATTTTCAATGATTTCCAGGGGAAGTTTAGGTCCGGGATGTTTTTTATCCCAGCCAGAAGCTGTTAACCAGTCCCTGACAGTTTGTTTGTCAAAACTTTTCTGCCCTCTTCCGGGTTCATAATCATTTAACGGCCAGAACCTGGACGAATCAGGGGTTAGAATTTCATCTATCAGGATTATCTCATTGTCCAGCATACCAAATTCAAATTTGGTGTCTGCAATAATAATTCCTTTTTCAAGGGCTAATTTTGCCCCTTTGTTGTAGATGGCAAGGCTCAAATCACGCAGTTTTTCAGCATTTTTCCTTCCCAGAATATTGATGGTTTCTTCAAAGCTGATGTTTATGTCATGGTCACCGATCTCAGCTTTGGTGGAAGGAGTATAAAGAGGGGTTTCAAGTTTTTCAGATTCTTTAAGACCTTTGGGAAGGTTAATTCCGCAAACATGGCCTTCTTTTTGGTATGAACTCCATCCTGAGCCGCTGATATATCCCCGGACAATACATTCCACTGCCATTGGTTCAGCCTTTTTTACCAGCATGCTCCTTTTATCAAGGGCATCCCTGTATTTTTTAAATTCTTCGGGATACTGGTCCACATCCACTGTGATAATATGGTTTTTGACAATATCTTCCATCTGTTTGAACCAGAATACTGAAATCTGGTTCAACACTTTTCCCTTGTCAGGTATTATATCGGGCAACACCACGTCAAAGGCTGACAAACGGTCTGTGGTAACCATTAAAAGTGAATCTTGGGTGTCAAATATATCCCTTACCTTGCCCTGTCTTACCAGTGAAAGTTCTTCAAATTCTGTACTTGGAATCGTTTTCAATTGTCTCTCCTTTTAGATTTAATTTTTTCAAATAATTTTGTGATCAATACCATAAAATGGAATATTTTTCTATTATTACCCTAAACTTTTTAACCACAACCTTGATAAACCGTAAGAAAGACATATTGTTACTGAAAATCCATATGTATACCCGTAAGTTCACTTGACGACCAGGGCTAAATCATAATATTATTATGACTTATTTCATATTATAAAAAGAGGTGACGGATGAAAACCAATTTTCCCAGGGTGCTTTTTTGTATTTTTTGTTATTTCTGTCTGACCTTGTCAGCCTATTCCCAACCCCTGTATTCACTTCAGGATTTATGCCGCCTGGCAGATAAAAATGCCGAAATAATAAAAATTGCGACGGATGATCTGTTTATCGCCGAGCAGGAAAAAAAACGGGCATTGTCGGTTCTTGTCCCCAGAGCGACTGTATTTGGAAATCACCTCAATTATCGAGAAGATGAATTCACATCTCCGGATTCCACAACCCTTGGAATTAAACTGACCCAGTCCTTTACCCTTAACGGCAGAGAATTGATAGCCTATGAAGTCACCCAAAAAGGAATTGAACAAGCTGGGTTTTCAAAGGAAACCATACGGGCAGATTATCTGTTCCAGGTGGCCCAATACTATTTTAATACCCTGAGTGCCAAGCGTCTGGTGGAGATTGCCCAGGCTGAGGTGGCAAGACTTACAACCCATAAAAATTCCGTTCAGGAGAAACTAATCGTTGGTAATGTAACCAAAACTGCTCTTTACCGCGCCGAGGCAGAGCTATCCAGATCTCTGACCGATAAAATTATTGCAGAAAACAGTGTTGGTCAAAACAAGGCAGCCCTTGTTCGTCTTGCAGGTATTGAAGATGATTTCAGGGTCTCGGCAGATGATTTGGAAAATATTGATAATTTTAATACCACTCTGAATGAAATTAAAACCCAGGCCCTTGAAAATCGGTACGAGATAAAGGAGGCAAAAAAGACTCTTGAAATTGCTTCCAGAACCGTTACATATGAAAAAGGGGATTATTGGCCATCCCTTTCCCTGGAAGGCGGATATAAGGAAAGTGATATTTCCTATGGTTCCCAGGGTTCAGACATTGACTATGATACTGAAAATACATATATCCAGGCAGAGCTTGTTTTCACCTTATATGACGGGGGTCTCAGAAAGGCCCAGGTTCTTCAGGCAAAGGCAGGTGAAAGAAAGGCAAGGCAGGCTCTGAACCTGGAAGGAAAAATGATTATTCTTGAGTCTAAAGTTGCTTTTCTGGAGTTTGAAACAGCGCGCAGTGCTTTGATTAATCTCCAGGACGAATTAAAATCAGCCCAGGAAAATTATAAGGCTGTTCAGATGCAGTTCAAATACGGAATGGCCGACAGCATTGATATGATGGATGCCAATACCCTGCTTGTCCAGGCTGAACGAAGAATATCAGATGCAGAATATACCTATTATCTGGCAGTATTGAAAATTTTATATACCAAGGGTGAATTGCTGGCCTATCTGCACATACCTGCCTGATGGCTAATATACACTACTAAACCTGTTGTAAAGGAGTAAATTATGTACGAAATTATTGCAAACCCAGAAGACTATCAGATTGATCAATTAATAAACGGAACCGGAAATGCGAATATAGAAATTTCCCAGGAAGATCGAGACAACTGGGCAGGAGAAATCATTAATTTTAGTGAAAAACTGACGGAATTCGGTAAAAAAGCCAAAGAACTTGCTGAACTCCTTTCATCAAAGGAAAAAATCGCAGCCACTCCGGCATCTTTGAAAACACTTAAAATCCAACTTTTTATGATCAATGATTCATTGAATTCTGCTCTTACCATAGCAGATAAACTTGAAACCGATATTATTAAAAAGTAGACCGGGGGATTTGCTCCCCTTCTCTTTGTTTTAAAATATGTCTTTGTCTTAAAATATGGTCTGTGAGTACCAGGGCAAGCATGGATTCACAGACCTTATTTATTCTGGGAATCGCGCAGATATCATGACGTCCCTTTGTGGAAATGGTTGTGGGGTCACCTTTTTCTGTCAAGGTCTTCTGGGACTTTACAATGGAGGGAATGGGTTTAACATGGACCCTTATTATAATCTCATCCCCATTGGAAATACCAGCCAGTATCCCTCCTGAATTATTGGTTTGAAAGCCTTCCCGGGTAAGTTGATCATTGTTTTCAAACCCTGTCATTTCAGGTGCTTTTATCCCAGCACCAATTTCCACTGCTTTTACAGCACCAATGCTCATCATGGCTTTGGCAATATCTGCATCAAGCTTATCAAAAACCGGGTCCCCAATACCGGCTGGAACATTTCTGGCTTTTATTTCAACGATACCGCCAAGGGAATCTCCCTCTTTTTTTACTGCCTGTATCTTTTTTTCCATTGCTCCGGCAGCTTCCAGGTCAGGACATTTTAATGGATTTTTTTTAATGGCATGTATATCAAAACTGTTGATTTGGATACCTCCCAGGGCAATGGTATAGCTTTCTATCCTTATATCATAAGGATCAAGGACAATCTGGGCTACAGCCCCTGCTGCAACCCTGGCCGCTGTTTCCCGGGCAGATGCCCTGCCCCCTCCCCTGTAATCCCGGATACCGTATTTGTGATGATAGGTATAGTCCCCATGGCCTGGCCGAAAAATTGAGGCAATATCTGAATATGACCGGGATTTGGCATCCTTGTTTTCAATCATTACCATGATGGGGGTGCCAGTGGTTTTACCCTCAAATATTCCGGACAGGATCATAGGAATGTCAGGCTCCCTTCTTTTGGTGGAAGCGGGTCCCTGGTCTGGCTTTCTTTTGTTCAATGCTTTTTGGATCAAGGATTCATCAATGGGCAATCCCGGGGGGCAGCCTTGAATCACTACACCCAGTGCTTTGCCATGGGATTCTCCAAAGGTGGTGACCTGAAATGCTTTACCAAAACTACTGCCTGACATGGGAAAATCTCCTTTTGATTATTTCTGCTGCCTGTTTCAAGGAATGGGAGCTGGTATCTATTTTTATTAATCCAAGCTTTTCATACAATGGATTGCGAAGCTCAAGCATGTTCAAGGTCTCCTGGGTAAGGGAATGGCTGGTAAGGTTAGGTCTTGATCCCTGATTTTTACTATCGGAAAGAATTCGCTGGACAATGGTTGTGCTGTCAGCATAGAGCCAGACACAGACTCCATTGGATTGAATAAAATTTCTGTTTTCAGGATCCATTACAATTCCTCCACCAGTAGCAACCACAGGGTTTGAATACCGGGTTGTGGCAAAAAGAGCCTGTTTTTCCTTTTGCCGGAAATAATCCCATCCATTCCGGTTGACCGTTTCTTCTATTGTGGTCTGAAATTGTTCTTCAAGAATCCGATCCGTATCAATAAAATCACGAGCCATAAGACCTGCAACCAACTTTCCGATGGTGCTTTTCCCGGTACACCGGTATCCAATCAAATAGATAGCATTCATGTTTTTATCCGGTTTGTAAGGCATCCTGTTTATAAGGCAACCGATTTATAAAGAATCAAAGAGGGTCCAGTATTCAGGAAATGATTTTTCCACACAGGTTTCATTTTCTATTTCCATTCCATTCACAACCAGTCCTGCCACTGAAAATGCCATGGCAATTCTATGATCGTTAAAGGTTTCAATGAAGGCCCCTTTTGGATGACCGCCTTGAATTTCTATAAAATCAGGTCCCTGGTTTACCTGAATTCCCATTTTTATCAATTGGGAGGATACTGCCTCAATGCGGTCACATTCTTTTATTCGTAAATGACCTATGTTTGAGATTCTGGTTTTTCCTTTGGCAAAAGCTGCCACAACTGCTATGGCCGGCACGGCATCCGGGGTGTCCGACATATCCACATCCACCCCTTTCAGGGCATTTCCCATAACAGCCACACTGTTTTTGCGGAGTAAGACAGAGCAGCCCATTTTTTCAAGAATATAAATTTGTTTTAAATCACCTTGTAGGGATTTTTTTTTAATATTATCAATATCAATGGCAATTTCCCTACCTGTGACTGCCCCTGCAGCCCAGAAATATCCGGCATTGGAAAGATCCGGTTCCACAAAAAATTCTCCTGATTCATAAACCTGGTTTCCAGGCACAAAATATTCTGTCTCAGTAATTCTATGTGCTTTTACATTAAATTGATTCATCACATCAATGGTCAGGTCAATATAAGGCTTAGAAACCGGCGGGCCTGTCAGGGCAATGGTCAGTCCCTTTTCCATCAATGCCCCAACCATGAGCAGGGAGGACAGATACTGGCTGCTTTTGGAACAATCAAGAATAGTTTTACCGCCTTTTCGACTGGTTCCTTTGATAGATACCGGTGGTGTGCCTTCTGGATTTCTGGATTTTGCCTCCACCTGGATCATTTTCAATGAATCCAGCAATTCACTCATGGGACGCTGACACATTCTTTGATCCCCGGTCAGGGTATACGGAGTGTTCCCCAGGGCAGCTATACCCGCTATAAGTCTCATGGAAGTGCCTGAATTGCCTAGGAAAACAGGGGACTCATGGGGAATGGGTCTTCCATTGAATCCTTTTACTTCAACAATGCCGGGTTCTATCTCTTTGATCCCTGCCCCCATGGCTGCAAGGGCCTGGGTAGTCAGGGAAAGATCCTGACTTTTTAAAAGGTTATGGATTCTTGAGGTTCCTTTGGAAAGGGCAGCACAAATTATCATTCTATGGGAAATACTTTTGGAGCCGGGGATACGAACCGATTGTGACTTGATTTGTCTGGTAATTATCTGTTTCATTAAATATCTTTCCTTACATTCTTTCTTACCGTGGCCATCTTTTAACATTTGTTTTCTAAAATAGCCTGTCTCATCTGATTTGTGTCTGGTTTCACACCTGTCCATAATTCAAATTGTGCAGCTGCCTGGGCTATAAACATGGAAAGGCCGTCTATGGTAATACATCCTTTTCCTTTGGCAATAGACAATAACCTGGTTTCCAAAGGGGTATAAACCAGATCCATGACTACCATCCCGGGTGTAAGATATCGGGCTGGAAAGGCCAGAGACTCCACATGGGGGTGCATGCCGAGACTGGTGGTATTTATGACCACATCCGGAGTAATGGGGTTTGTTTTTCCGTTTTTATCAATTTTGCCAATCTTATCAATTTTGCCAATCTTATCAAAGGGAATGAATTGAGCATTAAACTCAGCAGCCAGGGAAGCCCCTTTTTCTCTGGATCGATTGATGATAATTAATTGGCCTTTTTTATCTGCAATACCATGGGCCATTGCCCTGGCTGCCCCTCCTGCACCGATGATACAGATAGTTTTGTCCTGTATCCCGTAGGGGACTAAGGGGTCGATGGCTGCCTTGCTGTCAGTGTTGTACCCCAAAAGTCTGCCATCTTTGTTTATCACTGTATTTACGGCTCCTATTTCTCTAGCCCTGGGCTCTATCCAGTCCAGATAGGGTAGAATTGATTCTTTAAAGGGAATGGTTATGGATGCCCCTTTAATATTAAGGGTTTTTATGGACTGGATTGCCGTGGCAATATCAAGGGGCTCAAATGCCAGATACACGGCGTCGATCTTATTGGCCATAAAGCTTATGTTATGCACCAGAGGACTTTTAGAATGGAATACAGGATTTCCCAAAACACAATATAATTTCGTGGATGAACAAATCATGATTTTATTTTTCCTCTTTTACAAATACGGGATAAGAGCCTAATACTTTCAAAGAAAGGGAATATTGCTTGATTTGCTCAATGGTTTTGGCAACCAGGTCGTCCTGAATGTGGCCTTCTATATCAAGAAAGAAATAATAACTCCAGTTCTGGTCTCTGGTGGGTCGTGATTCAAGCTTCAACATGTTCAGTCCTGCTTTTTCAACAGGTTCAAGGGCTTTGAACAAGGCACCTGGAATATGGGAGGTAGCAAACATAATAGAAGTTTTATCCCTGCCGGTTCTTTCAGGGGATTCTTTTCCAATCACCAGGAATCTTGTAATATTTCCAGAATAATCTTCAATTTTTGATTCTACTGACAATAATTCGTAAATATGTGCTGCCTTTTGACTGGCAATGGCGGCCACATCTGGATTTTGGGATGCCATGAGGGCGGCTTTGGATGTTGAGCTTGTTTCCAGTATTTCCACGTGGGAAAATTTTTTCTTCAGCCATCCTTTACATTGGGCAATGGCCTGGGGATGGGAATAGATTGTTTTTACATCCTGGGGCTCCCCTGTTATGGACAATAAATCATGGGAAATCGGTTCATAATGTTCTGCACAGATATTTAGAGTAAATTCAGTGAACAGATCCAGGGTATGATTGACCGCCCCTTCAATGGAGTTTTCTACAGGAACTATACCAAAATGGCTGAGTTTTTTTTCCACGTCCCTGAATATATCAAACAGCCCTGTTTGTTCAACAAATTTACCTGAATGTCTGAAATGATTCAGGGCAGCAATATGTGTGTAGCTGGCCTTTGGACCTAAAAAAGAGATGGTCTTTGGCTTCTGGATTTCCCTGGTTGCTGTTATAATTACATTGAAAATATATTGCAAAAGATCTTTGTTGGCAGGTCCTTTATTGATTTTGAAAAGATTTTCAATGACTTTTCTCTCCCTGGAGAGATCAAGGATCTGGCTTCCCTTTTCCTTTTTAATGGCACCGACTTTTTTTCCTAGGGTAAGCCGTTGATTAATAAGGTCCAGAATCTGTGAATCAATTTTGTCGATCTGCTTTCGAAGCGGTGTAAGGGTTTCGTCCCGGGGCCTTTTTCCCATTGTTTTGGCTTGTCCTTTTGTAGTAGTAAATGAGGTTAAAAACCAAAAAACCGCATCAGGTTTTTCCTGCTGCGGTTTTTTGGGCTTGTTCGGTATATGTTAAATGATCAGCTCACCACAGACAGGCAGGTATATTATAAAAATATCTAAAAAAGAAAAAATATCTGTCTGTAATTGTCATTTTATAGTAGCGGTTCTCTCATAATCTTTACTTATCACTGGTTACATTTCCATGGGTAAATTCCAGGGAATTCTAAAAAAAATATACTCAGGTGCTGGATATGTCAAGAGTTTTTATGATGTACTATTAAAATTTTATTAGCCTTATTCATTTTTCAGAATAAATGTCTGAATTCTGTTGCCATCCATATCTTTCACTGTGATGGTCCATTTGTCAATTTTAATGAATTCACCAGGTTTAGGAATTTTTTCGATTTGTTCAAGGAAAAAACCGGAAAAGGTGTCATAATTATTAGATTCCGGGATGGATATATCAATTTCCTTGTTTAAGTCATCTATATTCATTTTACCTGCAACCAGCCATTTTTTCCCTTTGAGCTGGACAATGTCCGGAACCAGGCGATCTGTTTCATCAATGATTTCTCCGATAATTTCTTCAACCACATCTTCAAGGGTGACAATGCCTGAAACTCCGCCATGTTCGTCCACAACCACTGCCATATGATTTTTCTTAACCTTGAATTCCTGGAGAAGGGAATCCAGTTTTTTGGATTCCGGTATAAAATAAGGTTTTTTCATGATTTTTTTAATATCCAGATATGCAGTGGCATTTTCATGGGATGCAGCAAGTTTCTGGAAGCTTATAAAAAGGTCCTTTACATGGAGTATACCAATGATATTATCAATGCTGTCTTCAATAACTGGGATTCTTGAATAACCTGTTTTCAAGGTTGCCTGAATATCAAGCCCCTGGGACACATCTATGAAAAACATGTCAGCCCTGGGTGTCATGACCTCGGAACAGGAAGTGTCATCAAATTCAAAAATATTGGTAATATACTCTTTTTCCTCTTCTTTTATTTCCCCGTCTTCTTCAACCACTTCCACCATGGTCATGAGTTCATCTTCTGTCACGGATTCCTGGACTTTATCCACGGCCCCATGAAGTCTGGGGATAAAACTTAAAACAAAGATCAATGGCCAGAAAAGCCTAGAAAGCCAGTACAAGGGATAAATTACACCCCTTGAAACCAGAACATTGTTATGGTTGGCAAAGGATTTAGGAAAAATTTCACCAAATATCAGGATCAAAAGGGTCATGATTCCTGTGGTTATACCAACGGCATTTGATTTGAACTGTGAAATGGCAATGGAGGTGGCAAGAGCAGATGCTCCGATATTAACAAGATTATTACCAATGAGAATGGTGGTCAACAGGGAATGGGAGTCTTCTTTCATCTGCATGATCAAATGCCCGGTCTTTGATCCGTCCTTGGCAATATGGAGTGCTTTTATTTTAGAAATAGAAAAAAGTGCTGTTTCCGATGATGAAAAAAAACCGGACAGGAAAAGGCAAATAATCAGAAGCGTTACTTCAAAGCTCATATAATTCTTTCATAACCTCATATCTTGGGTAAATTTATTTTAATAATTTTTCATTGTATTTGTCAAATTAGTATTTTAAAAGGCTTATTTGATAACTTATTTAATCAGGTCAAGGGCAATCCTTGCAGCCCTTTGTGAAGCCCCGGCTCCACCAAGAAGTCTTCTAACCATAAAAAGCCTATTTTCATGGTATTCTAGATTTTCCAACATGGAAAAAACTTTATTGCTTATTTTTTCAGGATTTGCATCCTCTTGAAGCAGTTCAGGCATCATTTCACTGCCTGCTATCAGGTTGGCTAACCCTGCATACTTAACTTTTACAAGAATTTTGGCAAGCTGGTAACTTATGGAAGACATCTTATAAATAATAATAGTCGGCACACAGCACAGGGCAGCTTCCAGGGTGACAGTTCCAGATGCTGCTATTAACAGATCCGATTGCTTGAAAATCTCCAGGGGCCTGCCCTGGATAACCTGGAAAATATTTTGTTTGTTATGGGGTTCAAGAATTTTTTTGATTCTTTCCCCATGGATGCTTGAGGCTGCTGAAATCAGAAATTTTGCAGTTTTGATTTTATTATTAATTTTTTGAGCAGTTACCAGCATAATTTCAAGCAGGTTGTTGATTTCAGCCTTTCTTGATCCTGGAAGCAATCCTATTGTTGGTTCAGACAAAGTTGTTGGCCCATACAAACTGGTTTTATCCAGGCCAGGCTCATTGGAAATATTACCCTTGGCAAAAGATTCTTTGACAAGGGATTTTTTAAGAAATGGCCTGGTCAGATGTTCTGGAAAATCATCCAGCAATGGATTACCCACATAGGTGGAAGGAATTTTGGCTTTTTTGTATAATTTTTCTTCAAAGGGGAATATCAGGGCAGCATGGTCCACAAATTTTTTAATCTGTTTGAGCCGGGAGGGTTTCCATGCCCATACCTTGGGAGTAATATAATAGAATATGGGTATATTGTATTTTTGTTTTGCATATTGAGCAGCCTTAAGATTGAAACCTGGATAGTCTATTAGAATAATAAGATCTGGTTTTTGACTTCGTAACCGGAATTTGAATTTGTCAAATGCCTGCTTAATATATTTGAACTGAAAAATTACCTCAGTGAGACCCATGGCAGATAATTGTTCTATGGAAAAAAAAAGTTCAACATTCTGGGCTTTCATACAAGGGCCACCAATACCAGAAATGTATAAATCAGGTTTTCTCAGTTTCATTGCCTTGATAAGGGTTCCGGCATGGAAATCCCCTGAGGGTTCACCTGTAAGGATCATTATATGGCGATTTTTTCCAAGGAAATTCAAGGGATATCTTCGTCTGTTAATGCGATAATTGAGATACCATGATTATCAGCAGCTGAGATCATTTCTTTTTTATCAAAAGCAATGGATTTATCTGCCTCAAGGGCCAGCACTGTAGCACCTGATTTTTTCATCGTCTGAATGGTTTCCAAGCCCGAGGATGGCAGGTCAAATCTAAAATCCTGACCCGGTTTGGAAAGTTTTACCACCACGCTGGGGTTTCCATGGGCAAGGCCGGCTCCTCTGCGGATGGTGGCATCTGTTCCGTCAATGGCTTCAACTGCCAGAACAGTACCATTGCTGATTACTATACATTGTCCAATATCAAGTTTGCCTATTTCCTTGGCAAGTTTCCATCCCTGATAAATATCTTTTTTTTCAGCCTTATCCGGCTTTCTTTTTGTCCAGCATCCTTTTCGGCTGATCAACTCCGGCAAAAGAAAGGTGGAGGGTTTTATTTCAATACCTTCCTGTAACAAAAGATCTGCAAAGGAAGAAAGGATGGTGTCATCATGGGTTCTGCTGGTTCTTGCAATAAAGGCCAAAGCCTTTAAATCAGGCCTGATATCCTTGAATATATTTGTTTTTTTAATGGATCCAAGCATGACTGCCTGGGATATACCATGGGCCTTGAAATATTTTACCATCTTTGAGATCTGGCCCAGATAAAGCCATTTAAAGTGGCTCACATGTCTTACCATGGCCTTATCTGTTTCTGAATGAAACCCAATGGCAACCACTTCATACCCTTTTTGGGATGCCTTTTGAGTGAAAAGCAAAGGAAACTGTCCGCCACCGGCAATCAATCCAATTTTCATTTTTTACCTGGTAACACCTCGGTTGGATTCAATGATGAAATTCATGAATTTTTTGACTTCTGGTATTTGTTCCACTTCTGCCCGAACCCGTTCCGATGCCTGCTTAACGGTCAGGCCTATTCTGAAAACGATTCTATAGGCTTTTTTTAATTGACGGATGGTCGATTTCTGAAATTTATGTCGTTTCAGCCCAACATTGTTGAGGCCGTGGAGGGTGGCACGGTCACCAGATGCAATGACATAGGGGGGGATATCCTTAACAACTGCTGATTTGCCTCCGATATAGGCAAAATCTCCGATTTGAACAAATTGATGGATCGCCACAAGTCCACCAACAGTGACATTATTGCCGATTTCAATATGACCGGCCAGGGTTGAGTTATTGGCAAGGATTACCTGTTTTCCCGTTTTACAGTCATGGGCAATATGGGTATATGCCATTAGATAATTTTCTTCCCCCAGCTCAGTGACACCGCCACCGGCTTCAGTTCCCCGGTTAATAGTGACAAACTCCCTTATTATAGAGCCTCTTCCTATTTTAAGATAGGTCTTTTCCCCATGGAATTTTAAATCCTGGGGTTCACCACCAATGGAGGCATATTGAAAAATTTGACAATCTGCTCCAATGGTGACGTATTTTTCAACGGTGGTATAGGGGCCAATGGTGGTACCTGAACCAATACAGACATCTGATTTAACAATTGCAAAAGGGCCTATTGTGACATTGGTATCAATTTCAGCAGAGGAATCAATTATTGCGGTTGGGTGGATCATAAGTACTCCATTTATTCTGAGCTGTTTTCCAAATGTTTTAACCTTTTTTCAAAGGAAAGCAATTTTTTTCTCATTCCCGGCAGGCGGGAGATAATATTAGAAACCTTTAACCATGTTTTATGGGGCATATGGGGAATTCCTGAAACAATTTCATTTTCAGGTACATTTTTTGACACACCTGCATAGGGGCCTACAATAACAGAATCCCCTATATGTAAATGACCTGATATTCCCGCCTTTCCAGCAATGATGACATTTTTACCAATACAAGTACTCCCAGCGATTCCCACCTGGGCAACCACCAGGGTATTATCCCCTATTGTAACATTGTGTGCAATGTGGACAAGATTGTCTGTCTTGACACCATTGCCAATACGGGTCACCCCTAAGGTTCCACGGTCAATTGTGTTGCAGGCACCTATTTCAACGTGATCCCCCATTTTTACATGGCCTGTGTGGGCAAGTTTTTCATGGGCCCCTTCATTCTGGGCAAATCCATAACCGTCAGAGCCGATTACAGATCCTGAGTGAATGATAACATGGCTGCCGAGCACAGACCCTTCCATCAGAGTTACATTGGGTTTAATCACAATATGATCACCCAAACAGCATCCATCTCCGATATAAACATTGGGCATGATGTGAACATGTTTCCCAATAATAACATCTTCACCGATGAATACATTGGCATCTATCCTAGCCCCTTTACCAGGTATTGATTTGCTGGCTATAATTGCAGAAGGATGTATGAAAGGTGTAAGGGGTTTTGCAGGATAAAACAGTTCCAGAATTTTAAAAAATGACAACTTTGGGTTTTTACTCACCAGAAGAATGCTGTTGAAAGAAGTCTGGTCTTTCAGGTTTTCCGGAAAGAATGAATCAGGAACAATAACGGCTCCGGCTTGAATTTGGTCAAGCCTGGACAAATAACTTTGTTCACAGGCAAAGGTCAGATCATGGGGGGCGGCATCGTCAAAAGAAGAGACTCCGTTTATTTCAAAATTATAATCACCAATCACCCTGGCTTGAATAATTTCTGCAATTTCTTTGATAGAAAGGTTCATTGGAAATACTTTTTAGTTCTTTTTGGCTGCCATGGCATTGTATTTTTTAATCACAGCATCTGTAATATCGACATTGGAAGGCCGATAAATAACACCAGCTGTTTTCCTTTCGATGATAAGTAAGAATCCCTCTTCTTTACCAATAATATCAACAATTTCAAAGACATCTTTTTGCATCTGGTTGATATGTTTGACTTCAATACGTTTAAACTCTTTTGAAAATTCTTCCTGCATTTTTTTAAAATCATTGACCCGAATTCTAAATCCCCTTTCTTTTTCTTTTTTTTTCTCAGGGCTCAGAACAAGAGCTTCTCTTTCAAAGGCCTTTGATAATGCATCCAGTTCATCTTTTTCAGTCTTTAGTTTGAGTTTGAACTCTTCCCCTTTTTTGTTAAGTTCTTTCTGGATTAACTTACCGGCACTGGACTCCTTGAGGATTTTTTCAAAATCCACCACTCCGATTTTTGCCACATCCGCACCAAATGCGGGAGTAAGTCCAGCCACAAAAGCCAGTGTAATTATTGCAATTAAAATACGTTTCATGTTTACCTCCAAAGAATTAATTAAAAAATTGTTTTCAAAAATATTATATTTTTTTAGAAAAAAGCACCAATGGAAAAGTCAAATTGTCCGTCCCCAAGGTTTTTTATATTCTTTCCTTCTACTACAAGACCATAGGCAAGCCTGATGGGCCCCATTGGAGAATTCCAGCGAAGTTCAAAACCAACACTGGAAAATTGATCACCAAGGTCTATACTCTCATCGGTAGTATATACATCACCCCGGTCATAGAATAAAACGCCTGCCACACCCATTTCTTCCTGCAAAGGAAAAATAAGTTCCATATTAAACTGGATAAATTTTTCACCACCCCTGAGAATAGAGTCCCCGGGCTGGCTGGCATTGATATCTGTATCATCAAAACCCCTGATGGAGTTAATCCCCCCAAGATAGAAACGTTCCCAGTCAATGTCAATTTTACCGTTTGTTCTATCATCAAGATATCCGCCTTTGGCATGTAAAGCTCCAGTAAATTTCCAGAAAAGGGGGAAAAATACTCCTGATTGAAGAATATATTTGGTGTAATCTATATCCCCGCCAAGGAACTCTCCTGCATATTGGACAGAGAATTTATGAAATGAACCTTCACTGGGTAAAAAATAATGATCTCTTGAATCATAGGCTATATAGGGTTTGATACTGGAAGTGAGAAAATTACCCGGGGTTACACTGGTGTAATCCGGTTGCGTATTCTCGACATCAAAATCTTCAATATTATAATCAATGCCAATGGCCGTGTAATCCCATAATTGCCTGTAACCAGCCTTGAGAGTGACACCCATGGAGTTCCTGTCATAATAATCGTATTCTTTTTCAAGCTTGTAGATATCAATTCCTGCTGAAACAGGTAAATCAAAGACCCATGGTTCGGTAAAACTTAAGTTATACAAGCCGGTTGTCCCGGATATTTTTCCCAGGAGTTTAATAGTCTGGCCCCTGCCGAACAGATTCCTTTCTTCCACGGACACCTGACCAAAGGGACCGTCATCACTGCTGAAACCACCGCCAAAGGAAAAATTTCCAGTTGCTTTTTCAGTTACCTTTACCTCCAGATTTCGCTGATTGGATTTGTCCGTTTTTACAGGTAAGATTTCAACATTCTGAAAATAGTCACGAACACCCAGGTTCCTGTGGCTTCTCTGGATACCGGCCATGCTGAAACGGTCCTGTTCTTTAATTGCCATCTCACGACGGATTACTTTATCCCTGGTTTTTGAATTACCTGTTATGATGATTCTGTTAAAAAATACCAATTCACCTTTGGAAATTTTAAATGAAATATTTACCAGTTTATTTTTTTCGTCCTTAGCAATCAAAGGCGCAACATTTACATTGGCATATCCCTGGTTTGAATACAAATCATTCAGTGTTAAAAGGTCTTTACGGATCAGTTCACGGTTGTATAGACTTGATTCTTTTGATTTCATCATTTTCATCAAATCGTCTTTGGTGGTCAGAATATCACCGGAAATATCAATGGCCCCTGTTTTGTATTGATCGCCTTCGTTAATCTTGAAATTAACACGAATGCTTTCTTTTTCCATGGTGATCTTGGGATCTGATACTTTAACATTAATGAACCCATTGTTTTTATACAATGATTCAATACGGATAACATCATTGTCCAGTTCTGTTTCATCCAGATCTCCGGAAGAGGTTATAAAGGACCAAAATCCTTTTTCCTGAGTCTTCATGGCTTTTTGAATTTTTTTGGAAGTAAAGTAATTATTTCCCTCAAAGGCAATGGTTTCAATCTTGATTTTTTCACCCTCATCAATGGTAAATAAGATGTCTGCCTGGTCGTTTTCCAATGATTTTATTTCATATTTGATTTTCGAATTATGATAATTTTTTTCAGTGTACAATCGTTTGATTTTTTCCACATCATTGTTTATTTTGTAGATGTTTAAAATTGATCCTGTACTGGTATCCACAACCTCAAATAACTCTTCATCCTCATATACATCATTATCCTTGAATTTTATGTTTCGAACGCTTGGTTTTTCTTTTACATCAAAAATAATTTCAACCCCGCGGTCCAGTTCTTTTTTCTGGATCACCACGTTGTCGAAAAAACCCATTTTATAAATAAGGCCAAGATCTTTTGTGAGGATTTCAGGATTCATTATATCCCCAAGTTTTGTGGTAACAACCCTTGAGATGGCATCTGCTTCTATTCTTTTATTTCCTTTAACAGAAATTCTGGATACTATTTTTGTCTGAAAAAGTTCTCCTGTCAGCTCTTTTCCCAGTTCTGACGCAGCCGAATAAAGGCTTTCCATATTTTTTGCCTGGGAAAAAAAAGTCAGGGGAGGCTGTTTTTCATAAACATTGCGCATTTGAGCATCAATACTGATACCCTGCCCTGCAATAAAAATGTTACCCGTTATAAGCCTGTCAACACCCAGTTTGATACCTTCCTGTCGGAATTTTGCATAATCCCAGGCTTCCTTGTCGGAAAGATCATTTACAAAAACAACTTTGGCCCCATGTTTTTCGAGCTTTTCCTTGAGCATTAAACCCAGGGAGTCTCTTATCTTTTCGTTGCTCTGATCATTGGCCTGGTCATTTATTTGGTCAGTCTGGATCGAAAAAGGATAAACAGCCACCATAACCTGCTGTTCAGCGTAAAGGGTGCTAATCAGAAATAAATAAACAATACATGTTAATCTCAACGCTCGTGTAATCACTTTATTTTTCATAAGTATTTTCCTAATGTCAGTTTCGTAAAGATTATACCGGTATTATTGCTCCGTTATGAAGGGTGACCTTTCTTTCCATCATTTGGGCAAGTTTGGTGTTATGGGTGACAATCATAATTGTCATGCCAAGTTCTTTATTCAAATCATTTAATAAGTTGTGGACACTGTCAGAGTTCTTTTGATCCAGATTGCCCGTGGGTTCATCAGCCAGGAGCAAATCCGGTTTCATGACAAGGGCCCTTGCAATGGCTACCCGCTGCTGCTCTCCACCGGAAAGATCTTCAACACGGTGGGTACATCGTGAACCAAGCCCTACTCTTTCAAGCATATTTAAGGCATGGTTTTCAATAGTTTTTTTATTTTTTCTGGCAATCAGCCCGGGAATCATTACATTTTCCACGGCTGTAAGGCCCTGGAGCAGATAATGAAACTGGAACACAAATCCGATACGAGAATTTCGAAACAAGGCCAGTTTTTCATCACCAAAAGAAAAAAGATCCTGTCCCTGGAAGAAAAGCCTGCCTGAATCCGGTTTGTCAAGGGTGCCTATTATATTAAGCAAAGTGGATTTTCCTATGCCGGAAGATCCCACCACTGCCATTGTCTCTCCTTGATGAATTTTAAAATTCGATTCCTTAAGGATTTCAATGGTTGCAGTTTTGCCGTTAAATTTTTTACTGACAGCCTCAAGACTGATTATGGGTGTCAGAACATCATCCATATCTAATGGCCTCGACAGGATCCATTTTGGAAGCCTTGTAAGAGGGATATAAGGTGGATAAAAAGCAGATAATGACAGTACTTATGGAAATTATTACCACATCCATGGATTCCAATTGCACGGGCAGGGTTGAGAAGGGATAGGCATCAGGAAGCCGGATAAAATCATATTTTTTTAATAAATAACAGACAATCACACCGGAAAGGGTCCCAAGAAGAGTACCAAATACACCAATGACCATTCCCTGGATGATAAAAATCCGTCTGATGATGGCGTGGGTGGCTCCCATGGCTTTGAGTACTGCAATATCTTTTGTTTTTTCCATGACCATCATGATCAATGCACTGGCAATATTAAAGGCAGCCACAAGAATAATAAGGGTTAAGATGATAAACATGGCTGTTTTTTCAAGTTTCAGAGCTGAAAAAAGGCTCTGGTTGATATCCATCCAGTCCCGTATATAAAATGGATGTTCAATAAAATTAAAATATTTTCCCCTGATTTGTTTTACCTTGAACACCTCATCCACCCAGATGCCGATGGCAGAAATCTTTCCCTTTGCCGAGGCAAGCTGCTGGGCCTGATCAAGGTTGACATATGCCAGCATGCTGTCATATTCGGACATGCCTGACTCAAAAGTTCCCTGGACAATAAATCGTTTCATGGACGGGATCTGACCAATGGGTGAAGTAAAGCTTGTGGAGGACATAAGAATGATCTTGTCTCCTTTTATGACCCCCACAGAATTTGCCAGTTCTTTTCCGAGAATAATGCCGGGCAGTGCTCCTGTTTCAGAGCCAGTGGACAATGCTTTTTTAAGCTGGTCCGGCGTAAATCCTTTGATAAGGCTTGATCCTTTGTCCGGTATTATTCCCCGGACCATTACCCCTGAAAAGGAATGATTTGTACGGATCATGGCCTGGGCAAAGAGAATGGGTGACACTCCTTTGATATCGGGGGTATCAGGAACAGATTCTATAATTGGTTTATAGTTATCATAAGTCCCGCTGTAATTCATGATCAAAATATGGGGTTCAAGCCCCAGTATCTGCTTGCGGAATTCGGTTTCAGCACCGCTCATGACGGCAATGACAATGACAAGAGCCATCACCCCCACGGCTACCCCTGCAACGGCAAGCAGGGTAATAAGGGAGATAAACCCCTCTTTTCTTTTGGCTTTCAGGTATTTTCCTGCTATGAAAAATTCAACAACCATATATATCAGGTATTGTTTTTCATGTGGGGGAAAAGAATCACCTCTCGTATTGAAGGGGCATCTGTCAACAGCATAACCAGGCGGTCAATACCAATCCCTTCTCCGGCTGTGGGCGGCATACCGTACTCAAGAGCTTCAACATATTCAGAGTCCATTATATGGGCTTCTGAGTTACCTTCATCCCGCTGGCGTACCTGCATGAGAAATCTATTATGCTGGTCCTGGGGATCATTTATTTCAGAAAATCCATTGGCAATTTCCCTGCCTGCAATAAAAAGTTCAAACCTGTCGGTAATTTCAGGGTCGATATCATTTTTCCTGGAAAGGGGTGATACTTCCACTGGATATCCAGTGATAAATGTGGGCTGGATCAATTTTGGTTCAACCAGGGTATCAAACAGCTTGGTCAAAACTTTCCCATGCCGGTCTTTTTTTGTAATACTGATTTTGTTGTCTTCAGCAAATTTTAAAAGGGCCTGGGTATCATCAAGAATAGAGGAATCGATACCGCCAATGGTTGAAAGGGAATCTATCATGGAGATGCGTTTCCACCCTTTGGAAAAATCAATGCTGTGACCCTGGTATTCAAGTATGGTTGCATTGTTTACCTGGGTAACAATGGATTCAAACATCTCTTCGGTCAGATCCATAAGATCCTGGTAATTGGCATAGGCCTGGTAAAATTCCACCATGGTAAATTCAGGATTGTGTCGTGTGGAAACCCCTTCATTTCTGAAATTTCTATTAATTTCAAATACTTTTTCAAACCCACCTACCACAAGCCGTTTGAGGTAAAGTTCCGGCGCAATGCGCAGGAAAAGCTCCATTCCCAAAGCATTGTGCCAGGTCTTAAAGGGAGTGGCTTCGGCACCGCCAGGTAAAGGCTGCATCATGGGAGTTTCGACTTCCATAAATTCATGATCTTCAAAAAACCTGCGCATGGCCCCCACAATCTTGCTTCTTTTCAGGAAAATATCACGGGATTTTTCATTCATGATCAGGTCCAGGTATCTTTGCCTGTATCGTTTTTCTGGGTCTTTTATCCCATGGAATTTTTCAGGAAGGGGCCGGACTGCTTTGGATAAAAGCCTGAATTCTGATGCAAGGAGGGTCCATTCCCCGGTCCTGGTCTGGAACAAAGGCCCTGTTACCCCAATGAAATCACCAATATCCAGTTTTTTAAAAAGAGCATAGGTTTCATCGCCTATCCTGTCTTTCTGGAGATAGACCTGCATTTGCTCTGACCCATCCTTAAACCGTACAAACGATGACTTTCCCATTTTATTTATGGCCATCATCCTGCCGGCCAGGATAAATCCTCTACCCTTTTCACCCAGTGTATCAGGTTCTTCAAGAATGATTTTTTTGACCTTACTGACAGAACAGGAAGGTTTGAAATCATTGGGGTAAAGTTGAATATTGCTTTCCCTTAATTCATTTATCTTCTCTTTTCGGAGCTGGAGCAGCTTGCTTTCTTTATCCATATATATAGCGCTTTCATATAATTATTTGCAGTTAACAAATGGCCAGGGATTCCTATATAAAATGAACCCGCATTAAAATTACAAGTGACAAAACATGAATAAATATCCTGATTCATGGTGAATTGTCAAGATTTTGTTGTTTGATTTTATTATGCATCTACGTTTACCCGGTCTTAATTTGATATAGGGTCATTGGTTTTGGAATTTTTGAGAAGAATGGTAAAAATTGTTCCTTTTCCAGGAATTGATTCAAAATCTATCATCCCCTCATAGGTGTCAATAATACGATGAATAATGGATAGTCCTATTCCTGTCCCTTCCGGCTTTGTTGTATAAAATGGATCAAAAATATGTTTGGCTTTTTTTTCCTCAATGCCAGTGCCGGTATCCCTTATGGTCAGATAAATTCGATTGTTCCTTGGTGATTTCAGGGTAATTGTGATTTTGCCGGTATCATCAATGGATTCAGCTGCATTTTTAATTAAATTCCAGAGAATTTGTTTTAAGTGGACCGGGTCAATGTTTACAAAAAGGTTATTTTCAAGCTTCGTGAAAATCTGGATTCTAGTTTTCCATTTCATTGTGTTTACAAACAGGGTTACCACATCTTCAATGGCAGTATTCATATTTACAGGCCGCGCATTTATTTTTCTTGGTTTTGCAAACAACCTGATATCATTAACGATTTGTTTAAGTCGTTTGGTTTCCCTTAGGATAATCTGCATAAGCTTATCTTCATAGGACCCGGATTTCATATCCTCTTTAAGCAATTGAATGGACCCGGATAAAGATGCCAGGGGATTGTTAATTTCATGGGCAATACCCGAGATCATTTCATCCATGGCCGCCATTTTTTCCACCCGCTTAAGGTGTTCCTGGGTAATTTTAAGGTCCTGTCGGGCATTTTTGAGCTGCAGGGATAGTATCCCGCTGAGTATTGCCACGGCAAAACAAGCGGCAATGGTGATGACAATCCTGTATACGATCTGGGTTTCATCAATGCCCATGGAAATGGGATATTGCCCCATGAAAGGGGTTATCACTCTATAATATTCCAATTCGATCAAAAGGCCGTATTGAAGGCTGGAAAAAGTGGCCATGACAAAACTGCCTTTTTGAAGCAGAAGCATGGATGAATAGATGATGACCACCAGATAAAGAAAGGTAAATACGCTGTCATAACTTCCTGTGACAAAAATAATACCTGTTACAAAAAAGGTGTCCATGATGGTCTGAAAATAAGCAAGAACCATCAGACCTTTTCTCTGGTTCAACCAGAAAATATAAACGATAGACAAGACCAGTATGACTGCTGCCATATTGTATAGGGCTGAAAAGGGCTGGGACAGGATGGGCAAATTATCTTTGTCGGAAAAAAACAGAGTTGAAAATATGAGTACAATGGCAAAAACAACCCTTGCAAGTAAGAGCCATCTTATCTGGGTATAAAAATCAGGATTCTTTTGAAACGAATCTGTTTTACTCTTATTATCCAATGGCACCAGCCATTGAGAAAATTGGGAGATACATGGCAATGACAAGTCCGCCAACGACAACACCCAGGAAAACAAGCATAAAGGGCTCAATCATATCGGTGAGATTTTTAACTGCCTGGTCCACTTCCTCGTCATAAAAATCCGCTATTTTCTCAAGCATGATATCCAGGGCGCCGGTAGATTCACCCACAGCAATCATTGAACACACCATGGAAGGAAAGACACCGCTTTCAAGAAGGGGGTCTGCCATGGACCTGCCTTCTGAAATCCCTGTTTTTACATCTCTGATTGCAAATTCAACAATCTTGTTCCCCGCGGTTTTGCCCACAATATCAAGGGCTTCCAATATTGAAACTCCGCTGGTAATCATTGTGCTGGTGGTACGGGTAAATTTGGCCACTGCAACTTTCCGGATCAGGATTCCAATTACCGGCAAACGTAAAAACAGATCATCCATGAGAACCCTGCCCTTTTTTGTGGCATAGATGCGCCTGAACAGAAAAACCATACCAATTATACCAATAATGATATAAACGATATTGGCAATCACAAAATTGCTCATGACCACAATCATCATGGTGGGCGCCGGGAGTGCAGATCCAAAGCTCTTGAACATGTCCTCAAATACGGGAATAACAAATACCAGGATGATGCCCACTACAATAAAAGCCACAGCAAGGGTAATGGCGGGATAGGTCATGGCACCCTTGACCTGCTTTTTGAGCTTGGCCATTTTTTCCATGTACGCGGACAGACGACTCAGGATAACATCTAAAATTCCCCCGGCTTCACCGGCCGCAATCATATTTATAAATAATTCATTAAAGACCTTGGGGAATTTTTTTAGAGCATCGGCAAATGTTTCCCCGGATTCAACAGATTCTTTTATTTTTTTCAGATTTTTTTTAAAAGTCGTATTGTCCTGCTGGGACTGGAGTATGTCAATGCATTGAAGCAGGGGAAGTCCTGCATCAATCATGGTGGAAAATTGTCTTGCAAAGATTATAACATCGGTTTCCTTGACCTTTGGCTGGAGAAATCCAACATTCTCAAACAGGTCTTTGGGTTTTTTTTTGATTTTTATGGGGATGATTTTCCTTCTCTGGAGGCTTACCCTTACCTGTTCCTGGTTTTCAGCTTCCATTTCACCCTTTACTTTCCTGCCCTTTGGATTTTTTCCTTTCCATTCATAGAGTACGGCCATGACCTATCCTTTATTTTAATATTTCAATACCCTAGTTATCACACACTCTATATTTTATGCCAAATACTATATCAGAATAGGATCATTTGTAAAATTGAAACAGATATACTATATAAAATTCAACTATAAATTTTATAATCCGGTTTCAATCAGGAGTTGGATTTTGATCAAAAGAAATAAAACAATCAAGGCCGGTACCATTATCACCAGCCATGTAAATGCGGATTTTGATGCAATCGGTGCTATGCTGGCCGCACAAAAACTTTATCCAGACGCTGTTATTATTTTTCCAGGGTCCCAGGAAAAGACTCTCAGGGACTTTTTTATCAGTTCCATGAGCTATCTTTTTAACATGGCAAATCCCGGCACCATAGATTTTTCAGATACCACCACCCTTATTATTGTGGACACCCGGCAGAAAAATAGAGTGAGCGGCATTTCTACATTGCTGGAGAAAAAAAATCTTTATATAGAAGTGTACGACCATCATCCAGCCATGCCAGGGGATATCAAGGCCAATGTGGATATTGCAAAACCATATGGTTCAACCACAGCGATTTTAAGTGAAATTCTCCAGAAAAAAAATATTATTCCAACTCCGGAAGAGGCCACGGTCATGGCCCTTGGAATATATGAAGACACAGGGCTTTTTACTTATGCTTCCACAACCCAGGCTGATTTTATTCAGGCCGGGTTTCTGCTTTCCTGCGGTGCCAGTCTAAACACAATTGCCAGCCTGGTGGTAAAGGAAATCAAAACGGAACAGGTGACCTGGCTCAATGAATTGCTCAATGAGATGCGGGTCCATAAAATAAACGGAATTGACGTGCATATTTCAACGATATCCTCCTCTTCCTATATCATGGATCTGGCCTCCATTGTACAGAAAATCGTCAGGATGGAAAATCTGGATATCTTTTTTGCCATTGTGCTCATGGGGAATAAAATTACTATTATTGCCCGAAACAGGATACCTGAAGTGGATGTGGGAAAAATCATGTCAGATATGGGTGGCGGTGGACATGCCTATGCTGCATCAACAAAGGTAGACAACCAGACCCTGCCCCAGGTGGAGATGAGGCTTTTGGACAAATTAAAATGGGAAGTCAAGCTCATCCAGGTTGCCAAAACCCTGATGTCATCCCCTGCCATTACCATTGAACCCCATGCACCCTGCAAAGATGCAGGAAGACTAATGACCCGGTATAATATTAATACCCTTCTGGTGGTGGACAATAAAAACAACTCCTATGAAGGATATATCACCCGTGATGTTGTGGAAAAATTATTGTTCCATAAATTGTCGGACCAACCTGTTTCAGAGTATATGAATTCTGAAATTAATTTTGTGACCTCTGGTGCGGATGTAGCAGAAATTGAACTGAAAATTATTGAGGGCAAACAGAGGATTATCCCGGTCATTGATGGTGAATCCATAAAAGGGGTTATCACCCGGACAGATCTGCTTAATTACCTTGTGCAGCATAATAAGGAAGTATTCCCCACGGAAAAACAGGTTTTCCATAATCAGCATACCAAAAAAAGGCATATTAAAAATATTCTTGAACAACGCCTTTCTCCCAGGCAAAAACAACTTTTGAAAAATATTGGTGAAACAGGAAAAATTTTGGGAGTTAATATTTATGTTGTCGGGGGGTTTGTCCGGGACCTTTTCCTGGACAGGGATAACGAAGATATTGATATTGTGGTGGAGGGTGATGGAATTGAATTTGCAAAATTCTATGCCAAACAGGAGGAATGCCGTGTCAATACTTATAAAAAATTTGGAACAGCTGTAATTGTTTTTCCGGATAATTTTAAAGTGGATGTGGCTTCGGCCCGCCTGGAATATTATGCAATGCCTGCAGCACTGCCCATTGTTGAAAAAAGTTCCATTAAAATGGATCTTGCACGACGGGATTTTACCATCAACACCCTGGCCATATCCCTGAACCCGGATAATTTTGGAACCCTGATTGATTGTTTTGGTGCCCGCCGGGATTTAAAGGACAAAACCATCAGGACCATCCATAATTTAAGTTTTGTTGAAGATCCCACCCGGGTATTTCGGGCCATTAAATTTGCCAATAGATTTGGGTTTAATATCGGAAAAGTTACTTCTACACTGATTAGCAATGCCTTGAAAATAGATTGTTTCAAGCATTTGAGCGGTCTCAGGGTTTTGTCGGAGCTCAAGCAGATTTTTGGGGAGGAAAATCCAATCCCAGCCATTAAGACCCTTGAATCCTACGGCCTGGAAAGGGTTATCCACGAACAATTAATGATTACCCCCACCACTTATCTATTGTTTGAATCTGTGAACAAAGCATTGACATGGCATGATCTTCTTTATTTAAACGAGGATTATCCCAGGTGGGCGGTCTATTTCATGGCTCTTTTAAACCGATGTTCCTATAATGTATGCGAAAATATCTGTCATCGTCTCATGATCCCCGTAAAGGAAAAAAACCTTTTACTGGAGAAACGATACAAGGCGGAAAATCGGTTAAATTTCATTGAAAACGCCTATCCCCTCACCCGTCAGGAGCTTTACTGGGGGCTTATAAATTTTAGAACCGAGTTTATCCTGTATATGATGGCATTGGCAAAAAATGAAGAGGTTAGAAAAGACATCTCCAATTTTTATAACCTTTACAGACATATTAAGCCTATAATCAAGGGAAAAGACCTACGGACAATCGGAATTAAACCCGGTAAAATTTATACCAGGATTTTTAATAAAATTCTGGATGCAAAGCTGGATAATGCCCTTGACACCAGAGAAAAGGAAATCGCATTTGCCACTCAATATGCCCGTAATAACAATTTTATTGATTAAATATCAAGTTTTTGTTACTCCCCTTTATCAATTAAATTAATTTATATTTCAGGAAGACCTTACATGAAAAATGCAGATTTTTTAACCGGTATTACCACCAGCGGCACCCCCCATCTAGGCAATTATGTGGGTGCCATCCGCCCTGCTGTAGAATCCAGTAAAAACAAGAATCTTACCTCCTATTATTTTTTGGCGGATTATCATTCATTGATTAAAAATCATGACCCGAAAAAGCGCAGGCAGTCTACCCTTGAGATCGCTGCCGCCTGGATTGCTCTGGGGCTTGACTATGAAAACTGTGTTTTTTACCGCCAGTCTGATATTCCTGAAATTCCAGAGTTAACCTGGATATTAACCTGTTTGACAGCCAAGGGACTTATGAACCGTGCCCACGCCTATAAAGCCGCAGTCCAGGAAAATATAGGCCAGGAAAATATAGGCCGGCAGAATCAGGGTCAGGAAAATGAAATCCAAAAAAACAAGGATCCGGATAAAGGGATAGCCATGGGACTTTTTTCATACCCCATCCTCATGGCAGCAGATATTCTCATGTTTAATGCCAGGAAGGTGCCAGTAGGAAAGGATCAAGTCCAGCACCTTGAGATGACAAGGGATATTGCCGTTCGTTTCAACCATTTATATAAAAAATTGTTTATCCTGCCCGAAGTGGTGGTGGACGAATCCTCAGCTGTCCTCTCAGGTCTTGACGGCAGAAAAATGAGCAAAAGTTACAACAATTTCATACCTTTATTTGATACGGAAAAACGTTTTAGAAAAATGGTCATGAAAATCGCCACCAATTCTCTGGGGCCGGAAGAACCCAAAGACCCTGAAACCTGTACCCTGTTTTCCATTTACAGGGCCTTTGCCAGCGAATCCGAGACAAAAGCCATGGCAGAACGCTATTACCAGGGCATTGCCTGGGGAACAATGAAACAGGAATTGTTTGAACATATAAACGAAATATTAAAAGAACCTAGAATCCGCTACAATGAACTCATTCAGAATCCAGGAGACATTGAGATCATATTGCAGGCCGGCGCAGTAAAGGCCAGGGAATTTTCTGTTCCTTTTCTTGATAAGATCAAAAAAAATATAGGCATTCAGTCACTGGGTTAAGATTTTTATTTCCTGGCGTGTAAGATAACGCCAGGAACCCACCTTTAAATTGCCAAGCATAATATTTGCCATGCGGATCCTTTTGAGTGTATCAACCTTGTTACCGGTTTTATCCACCATTTTACGGATCTGCCGATTTCTGCCCTGCTTCAGGATAATCTTGAACTCCTTTTTGGAGATGGGAGTGACCACGGCCTTTCGGGTTTTCACCCCTTCAATTACCATACCCTCTGCCATGGCTTTTAAAGCGTTTTCACTGACCGGGGAACAGGTTGTAACCAGATATTCTTTTTCATGGTTATGGGAGGGATGGGACAGCCGATTATGGAGCTCTCCGTCATCGGTGAGCATTACCAGGCCAGTGGAATCCTTATCCAGTCGTCCAATGGGATAAATCCTTTTTTTAACCTTCACAAGGTCCAGGATAATTTTGGCATTTTTCTGGGAGCAGGTGGTTATATATCCCTCTGGTTTGTTCACTGCAATATAGGTATGCCTGGCAGAAACCCTGGGGGCATTAACCTGTTTGCCTTCAAAAAATATCTGATCCCTGTCTGGATCAACCTGGGTTCCCAGGGTAGTGATCTTGTGGCCATTGACTTTTACCCTTCCTTCCAGAATAAAGGCTTCAGCCTTCCGCCTGGAACATAAACCTGCATGGGCCAGAAATTTTTGCAACCGCATTTTCAGGACCTCATTTTCAGGATCTATAGTCGGCATTAATTTTGACATAGTTTTCGGAAAAATCACAAAAAAGAAAACCGTCGGATTTGTCTCCCAGATTCAGGTCCAGGGTAATTTGAATTTCATCGGCCTTCATGATTTTTGCAGCTTCTTTTTCCGCATCCAGTCCCAGCCAGCATCCCTTGATAACCAGGGGAATTTTTTCAAAAAAAAGATCCATTTTATCCTGGTCCACAAAGGCACCTGAACGTCCGGCAGCAGCTGTGATCCTTCCCCAGTTTGGATCTTCCCCGTAAATGGCGGTCTTTACCAGGTTGGAATGGGCAATGGCCTCGGCAGCTTTAAAAGCATCTTCCCTGGTTCTGGCTCCCTTTACCCTGATCTGAATGACCTTTGTAGCTCCTTCCCCGCCTTTGACAATTAATTTTGCAAGCTGAAAACAGACCTTGTCAAGCAGACCCTGGAATACCTTCAAGGATGTTCCATCCCGGATACAAGCTTTTCCCCCGCCGCTGGCAAGGCAAAGCAGTGTATCATTGGTGCTGGTATCCCCATCCACTGTTATTCTGTTAAAGGATTTTTCATTTGCAGTTTTCAGGGCAGAATTCAGATCTTCGGATTTGATATCTGCATCGGTTAAGACATAGGCCAGCATGGTTGCCATGTCCGGCCGGATCATGCCCGAGCCCTTGGCAACACCTGCAATGGAAAATTCCCTGGGCCCTTCCTTTGTATCAATGATACCTGTCTCTTTTACAATTTTCCGGCAGGTGTCTGTGGTGAGTATTGCCTGGGCAAAATCTTCCAGGGTTCCATTGTCTAATTCTTCTTTTAACAGGGGAATTCCTGTTTCAAATTTTTTCATGGGCAATGGAGCACCGATTACTCCGGTGGAGGATACCATGACAAGGTCCTGGGGAATATTAAAAATTTTGCTGACCATGGTAATGGATGACCTTGCATCTAAAAGCCCCTGATCACCGGTAAAACAATTGGCATTGCCGGAATTGACAAGCACTGCCTGGCATTTTCCTTTTTGGATCTGTTCTTTACCAAGTATCACCGGAGCTGCCACCACCTTGTTCCTGGTAAACAAAGCAGCTGCTGAGGCTGGTTTTTCGCAATATATCAATCCCAAATCTTTGTGACCGTTTTTTTTTATCCCGCAAGGGATACCAACAAATTTAAACCCTTTCATTCATAATACTCCTGAGAACATCAAGATTCAATTACTTCAGTTATTTTTTCGGATAACTCTGCCATGGTAACAGGTTTTTGCATAAAAGCATTAGCTCCGACATCCAAAATTTTCTGAACAGGTTTTGTGATTGCATACCCGCTTAAAATAATTGTATCCATTTCCGGATGATTTTTAACAAGAAACGGATAAATAATGTCACCATTCATATCAGGTAAAATAAAATCAAGCAATGCCAGATGGATCGTTCCTTCATATGACCTAGCAAGGTTGATGGCTTTTTTCCCGGTATTGGCTTCAAGCACTTTATGCCCCATCCTTTCCAGCATCAATTTTAGGACATCCATTACAGATTCTTCATCCTCTATAACCAATATGGTGAGCAATCGCTTAGCAGGAAGGATATTATGTTTTGGTTTTATGGTTTTAGAAAAATGAAGGATGGGTAAAAATACTTTGACAGTTGTCCCCTTTTCAAGCTTTGAATTAACAGAGATATATCCATTATGGTTTTTTACAATTCCATAGGCAGCAGAAAGCCCCAGGCCTCTACCGGAAAATTTTGTGGTAAAGAAAGGCTCAAAAATTTTATCCTTGGATTCATTGTCCATTCCCTGACCATCATCCATTATGGTCAGGCAGACATACTCTTTTTCAAACTTTAAATTTAATTCTTCAAAATCCTTTGGATCAATTTCTTCTTGTTCACATATTATTTTGATTGTACCGATTTTGTCGATTGCCTCAAAGGCATTATCTAAAATTGTCGTTACAAGCATTTGTATCTGGGCTTTATCGGCCTTTATATAGTGATCTTTTTTAAAAAAATCGGTTACCAGGGTGATGGTGGATGGGAATTTATATTTGAGATTTTCAAGGGTTTCCTCAATAAATTCTGATAAAATAAAGGATTGGGTATGATATTTCCCTCCCCTGGCATAGGCCAAAAGAGATGAAGTCAGATCAGTCATTTTTTCCGTGGAATTCCGCATTATCTGGATATGATTTTTAAATTGGGGATCCTCAGGAAATTTTACACCGATGAGATCCAGGTGCCCTGTTATAACGGACAATGAATTATTAAACTGGTGGGCAATCCCTCCTGCGAGGGTACCAATACTTTCAAGCCTTTTTAGCTTTTCATGAATTTTTTCATGGGTTTTGAAAACTTTCTCATGCTTTTTTTTTTCAGTAATATCATAGGCGGTTTCAAGTCTTACAACCTTGCCGTCAAACCATTGAATGGCCTTATCAACAATTTGGTATATCTTGCTGGTGTTTTCATTACAAAATTCCCATTCATATGCTTTAGTGGGCAAACCATTTTCATCGACAATTCTTGAATTTGTACAAAAAGAGCAGGGTCCTGTTTGATTTTTTTGTATAACCTCCCAGCATTTTTTACCCACAAAGTTTTCATCGGTTTTATATCCCATCTCCGTGTTAAATTTTTTATTTGTATATAATAATTCATAGGTTTCCATATCTGAGGCATAGACAACCGCTTCAAGGGAATCAAAAATTTTTGTTGTGATTGATAAAGCTTTTTTAGTATTTTCTCTTGCTTTGCTTTCCTCCTGCAATTGATGATATCTTACATCGGCCATTTCTACTGCTTTGAATAAAATATTATTATCGCTGACAGGTTTTTGGAAAATCTCAAAAGCGGTATTCTTAAAAGCTTTTTTAGCATTTTCCATGTCTCCGTGGCCTGTGAAAAAAATCAATTGCACAAAGGGATCTATTCTTTTGACTTCTGTCATAAGATCAAAGCCATTCATTTTTGGCATCTGGATGTCAGTTATAATGACTGTAACCGGAGATCTTTTAAATGTTTCAATGGCTTCTAATCCGTTGGATGAGGTCTGTACCCTGAAACCTTTGTTTTCAAAAATGAATTTTAAAGATTCAGCAAGACGAAATTCATCATCAACGATTAATAATTTTTGATCCATATCCTGGTATCCCCTTGAACAAGTTTTTTATAAACTGACCCTGATTCCAAAGGTTGTATGAATAACTTTTGGGGATAACGATGTCAATCAGGGAAACCCTGATTTTTTGATGTAAAATAGGTGTCTACTAATTTTTCAGCAAGCCCCACATATGTTGCTGGAGTCAATTGTCCCATACGGACTTTGAATCCATTAGGAACTTTTTCAAGATTATCAACAAATACCTGCAACTCTTTTTTCCCAATTTTATGTCCCCTGGTCAAATCCTTAAGCCTTTCATAGGGATTTTCCTCTCCAAAAACCCGCATGGCTGTCTGGAAAGGTTCTGCCAGAAGTTCCTGGTTCTTTTCCAGGTCATCGTTAATAGCTTGGGTATTAAGATCCAGCTTGGAAAGCCCTCTTAGCGAATTTTTGATGCCAATTGTAAAATATCCAAATGCAGATCCCAGATTTCGTAAAACCGTGCTATCACTCAGGTCCCTTTGAAATCGAGATTTTTGGAGTTTGACTGCCAGATGCTCCATCAAGGAGATGGCAATCCCCATGTTTCCTTCGCTGTTTTCAAAATCAATGGGGTTGACCTTATGGGGCATGGTGGAAGAACCAGTCTCCCCTTCCTTAATTCGCTGTTTAAAATAGCCAAGGCTGATATACCCCCACATATCCCGGTTAAAATCAATCAAAATGGCGGCTATTCTCACCAGAGAATGAAGTACCTGGGACAAAGAACTATATGGGTTGATCTGGGTGGTAAAAAGAATGGGTTCTAATTTTAAGTGGCTGAAGATGAATCTATTTGACGCTTCAATCCAATCAATTTCAGGAAAAACAAAATAATGGGCATTGTAATTTCCCGAGGCTCCGTTTATCTTTGCCTGTATTCCTTTTTTCTCCAGAAAAATATATTCCTGATTTATGCGCCAGGCAAAATTGACAAACTCTTTCCCCACGGTGGTGGGAGTTGCAGGTTGTCCGTGGGTCCTGGACATCATGGGAATACTTTTATGGGCAAGGGCTTTTTCTTCCAGATTTTCAATACATTGGTTCAGAAGATCAATTATCATGTCCTTGCCTTTTTTGAGCATTAAGGCATAGGCGGTATTGTTTATATCCTCGGAGGTGCAGGCAAAATGAACCCACTCCTTGAGCATGGAAAGACCTGCTTTGTCTAATTTGTCTTTTATGAAATATTCCACAGCTTTTACATCATGGTTGGTCTGTTTTTCAATGGTTTTAACCTGTTCTGCATCCTTTTCATCAAAATTTTGGATAATCTCGTCAATACGGCTTAGATCCAGAGATTCTGATTCAAGATTCTCTTCATGAACAAGCTTGAGATCCGTGATAATAAATTTAAGCCATTCAACTTCAACCAGAACCCTGTGTTTGATCAACCCGTATTCTGAAAAAATCTGGGCAAGTTCATGGGTCAGTCTTGAATATCGTCCGTCTAAAGCAGTAATCGCTTTTATTTTTTTCATACACACTCCAAAATTAAATTTTCTAATCAAAACTAAACATCTAAAATCATTTGACATTTAAAGCTAAATTAACTAATCCTTAAGAGTATCAAATGCAAAGAATAAATAACAAACTATAAAAAAATTAACAATACAAACAAAATAATCAAATCAGGTATTCCAAATATCAAAAAAATATCCGTTTATATACAGGGAAAACCCAATTTCGTTCAAATTATAAAATTTGCGGTCCTTAGTTACTTGACAACAACTCTGGTTTTAAAGTATTTTAACTGTCTATTTTTTAGATGAACAATTTGTTTACTATTGTTCATCTAAAAGAAACAAATTTTTACAGTTCCTTAATTCGTTGCAGGAGTAAAATTTTATGGCTTTAACAAAAACCATCATTGCTGAAAAGATACAAACCAATCTTAACCTGTCCAGAAACACTACCTATGAAGTCATGGAAGAATTTCTGGATATTATAAAGGAAACCATTGGGAATGGTGAAGACATCATGATCAGTGGATTTGGCAAATTTTGTGTCAATGAAAAACAAGCAAGAAAAGGAAGAAATCCTGCAACAGACGAAGAAATGATTCTGCCTGCCAGAAGGGTTGTGACATTTAAATGTTCAGGAAAATTAAGAGATCTTATAAATTCTTAAGGCGCCTCTCCAGCATCCATGTATTTTTCTGATCAATTAATTATTATCATCATCCTGTCGACTCTAATCGGCGGATATTTGATTGATAACCTGGCTGATTTACTGAATCTTGGCCGCCTAACTCCTGAGCTGCCAAATGAATTTTCAGATGTCTATGATAATGACAAATATGCCAGATCCCAGCATTACCTGAAGGTCAATACGAGGTTTGGATTCATTACTTCCAGTATTGATCTTATCATTCTGCTGGGTTTTTGGTTTGGTGGAGGATTTGGGATTCTTGACAATTTTGTCAGAACTCTTGGACAAAACACAATTGTATCCGGGCTCTTGTTCACAGGAATTCTGGTATTTTTAAAATTTTTAATATCCCTTCCCTTTAGTCTGTATTCCACATTTGTCATCGAAGAAAAGTTCGGTTTTAACAAGACAAGCCCCAGGCTGTTTTTTATTGACCTTGTTAAAACCATTCTATTGTCAACATTTCTGGGCGGTATCTTTCTTTCCCTGGTCCTGGTTTTTTTTGAATTTTCAGGCCCTCTGGCCTGGCTATACTGCTGGATTGCAAGCATCGTGTTCATCATGGCCGTACAATACATTGTTCCTACCTGGATCATGCCCTTGTTTAACAAATTTACCCCATTACAGAATAGTCCTTTAAAAGAAGCCATTCTAGATTATGCCCTTTCCATTGATTTTTCACTCTCAAATATTTTTGTCATGGATGGCTCAAAAAGAAGCGCAAAATCCAATGCTTTTTTCACAGGATTTGGAAAAAATAAACGCATTGTACTTTTTGATACATTAATTAATCAACAGAGTATTGAGGAGTTGGTATCAATTCTTGCCCATGAAATGGGGCATTTTAAAAAAAAACACATCATTAAAAAATTGATATTTACCGTGGGTCAAACCGGGGTTATTTTTTTTCTTATATCTCTCTTTATATCCCATGAAGGTTTATTCAAAGCATTCTTTGTGGACAATGTATCCATTTATGCCGGTCTGATATTTTTTGGTTTGCTCTTTTCCCCCATTGACCTGTTTCTTTCTCTGATTATACAGATTTCGTCCCGCAGGGACGAATATGAAGCAGACCGGTTTGCCGCCATAACCACCAAAGATTATCATCCCCTTATATCGGCATTGAAAAAGTTAAGTGTGCACAACCTGTCAAACCTGACGCCCCATCCTTTTTATGTGTTTTTAAATTATTCTCACCCACCAGTCCTGGAACGGATTCGTGCATTGAAAAACCTGAAAATACAAAGGGCCGGCTGATTTTATGGAGCGATTGTTTGTAACAGCTGACATCCACGGCAGTGTAAACAGCTGGATGACCATAAAAGAATTAATGAAGCCCGGAGATTCTCTGGTGATTGCAGGGGATCTTTTTGATACCCGGTACGGCAATTATTCCCAGGACTTTCAACCTGGGTTTATAAAAAAAGAGATGCAGGACCTGCCCCAGAAGTTTTATTATGTATATGGCAATTGTGATGAGCCTTCTTTTTTTCCCGGCCATGAATTAACCCTTGAATTTACCTCATTTAAAAAGAATTTTTTTCTGCACCATGGCCATATAAATCAAATCATTCCGGATGATATGGACATTATCATTCAAGGTCACACCCATATTTATTCACTTGAAAAAAAAGAAAAAAAGATTTTCATGAATCCAGGCACCATTTCCAACCCCAGAAATCAATTATACACCTATGGAATTATTGAAAAATATCAGGTTAGCATTATGGATTTAAAAACCGGAAATCCCATTGTCGCCCTTGATTTTTAGAACAAAATCCATGGATTTATTTTACAAGTAGACCTTTCAAAATTTTTATTCCTCCCCAATGGAACTCACCCTTGTAATTGGCTGTATTTTTTCCACTCTGCCGCAATTGAATTCACCATGTTTTCGGGTTCTGGCAATGATTTCTTTTTTAACTGCCATGTGTTTTAGAAAATTTGCATAGGGGTTTTCCTGGGAAAATCCTGCCCTGTTCTTTTTACTTGTTGCCTCATCAGGAAGGCCGGGGTGAACTATATTCAGTATCTTATCAAAGCTGGACTTGTGGTCGGGCATTTGTTTCTGGCCTGGTATTTTCCTTTTCCTGGCCATTTGTTTCTGCCGTGCTGGATTCTTAAAACAGGGCTTTACAGAAGGCCTTTGCCTGACACCTGTTTCTCCGGGGATTTTTGAAAACAATCTTTTTTTAAGTGCCCCAATAATAATTGAAAAATTATGCCCTGTTTTTTTGGAGGGTCTTTTTCCAGATGGTACTTTTCCAGAAGAAACCTTTTCAGGTGGCAAAAGGGGCCCAAGAAAATGAAATGCCTGGTTGATCATTTTCATCTGATGTAAATGGCTCAAATGGCTTACTTTGTTTTCCCCATTATCATCCATTGTAAATGGGTCCGGGCCAAACCTGTCTGGATGGTATTGCTTGGCCAGACTTCGATAAGCCTTTTTAGCCTCCATCAAGGAAGCCTTTTTGGTAAGGCCCAGTATTTTTAAAGCATCTTGTTTATTCATTCCCATAAAAATACGTCCTGTTTCCTGGTAAAGTCAATGCAATTGAAAAGGGTTTATTTGAAAATTACAAAATGAAGTGATACATTATCTTTAAAATAAAAAGGAGATCCCATGACCCATAATGGCTTTACCCCCATACAAATCGGAAAAAATCCAGATCTTGATGCCTGGTTCACTGTTTTTTTCCTTGAAAACCATATTGACCCCTTTGCTTACCCCACCAAAGTAGGTGCAGTGGAACAAATTGAATTTATGGTTTATCCTGAGAAAAATGAACGTTTTTATCCCTGTTCCGATAAAATGTTTGATGCCATAATGTCTCGAAAATATCCAAAATTCCTTAAAGAACAATACAAAAATGTCTATGATAAAATCATTAAGATGGTGGATGACTTCATTGATTCAGACTATGATCGACAATTTTTAAAATCATTGATAAAAATTAAATATGATCATGAAATTGAAACAGGACTTCTCCTCCCTTCCAGACTTGAAAAAAGACTGTACAAGATTTTTTTGAGCCGGACACACATTGAGAATCCTTACTCAGATGAAAAAAGAAGAGACAACAGACAGGCAAAAAAAATTTTATTGTCTGAAACATTTAAAAAAGCCTTAAACCAGATAAATGGAACCATAGTAAATATAGACAGCCTTTCATTGTACGAATTAAGGGAAAAAATAAAAGAAATTGAATTCCAGCGGCTGTTAAGCCTTTTATCTGCAAGCCATTTGTGGACATGTGAACAATTTAAAATCCCCACACTATCCCAGCTCAAAGAAGTTTTTAACAACCCGATAAAAGGAAATGGACTTTCCCCCCTGCTTGAACTGATTCATACGCCAAAAAGAAAAATTCTCTGGCTTACAGATGAATCCGGGACAGCAGTTGTAGATATCTTTATTGCAAAATTTCTAGCGGAGCTAGGACATATCGTTATTCTGGTTGTAAAAGAGACACCATTTTTTAAAAAAATATCCCTGACCGATACAAGGACTGATCCCATACTGGCAAAGGAGCTTGAAACAGCGCATTTTATCCATGAAAAAACAATCAGTAAAAACAGGCTTGTCCAGCGTCTCAAACAGGATGAAAATATTTATGTGATTTCAGATGGCACAAAGGAAACATTGAATCTTTTGCTGGTTTCAACAACTTTTTCACGGATTTTCAAGGAGGTTGACTGTGTCATTTCCCGGGGTATGGAACAGAAAAACCGCCTTATCAACACCCATTTTCAATTCACCCGTAATATCATTAATATAAGTACTGAGAAAATGAATGCTGAAAGAGATGCCCTGTCCATTACTTTTAAACCCAGGCATCCCGATTTTATAAATTTTTCCCACAAAGACCTTGAAGAAAAAGCAAACAGAATCATTGAACAGATGGAATCAGCCAAATCCAAAAATATGACAGTGATGTTTTACAGCGGTATCATTGGTTCCATTCCCGGAAAAATAGATGTTGCCAAAGAAATCATGGGCCTTTTTATTGACCATTTGCACCAGGTATCTGCCCATCTATTTATCATTAACCCCTCCAAATATTACGAACCAGGCATGGATGCAGATGATCTCATGTATATGTGGGAAATTGTCCAAAGAAGCGGACATATAGATATCTGGAGATTTCAGACGTCAGATGATATCGCCGAAAGCTTTGCCCTGATAAATAAAAAAGTTCCACCGGAATGGATAGGAAAAGATTCAACCTACAGCACCGGCTGCACCAAAGAGATGCGAATTGCCCAGGATGTCCAGAAAAAAAATCCTGAGATGCAGCTCATGGGACCGTCTTTGGATAGGTTTATGAGGCGGAATGAGTACGGGATAGGTTCAATGTACGATCAGCGCCTGGCAGAAGTATGATATCCCTTATTTATCCAGCAATTCACGCACCTTTCGGGAAAGGTCCTGGGTCACTATGGGCTTCAATAAAAAACCCTTAATACCCAATGAAGCAGCCTTTTCTTCCGACATGGCTTCACTGAATCCTGTGCACAGCAGTATGGGGATACCAGGGCGTATTTTACTCAGCTCCGTTGACAATCTATCTCCAGGCATATTGGGCATGGCCATATCAGTGATAACCAGATCAAATTCATATGGACGGGCACGAAAAGCCTCAAGGGCTTCAAGGCTGTTGATACGAGAGGTAACCTGATACCCCAGACGCTCCAGCATCCGCTTTTCCATGGTAACGATTTCATTTTCATCATCCACAAGAAGAATATGTTCGCTTCCGCCCTGGATAGGTTTTCCAGTTTTGGCTTTCGGGTGTTCTAAAAAATTGTTTTCCACTGGAAAATAAACATTAAATTGAGTTCCTTTGCCTGGTTCGCTGTATACCCGGATGGCTCCATTCATACCAGAAACAATACCATGCACCACGGAAAGCCCCATCCCAGTACCCCGGCCTGTTTTTTTGGTGGTGAAGAAAGGATCAAAAATTTTCTTTGTTATATTTTTTTCCATGCCCATTCCCGTATCCTCGACGGTCAGACATACATATACACCCGGTATCATATCGGAAGTCACCAGGTCATACTCGCCCAATTGGATTTCTTTGAGACTTATTATCAGTACCCCGCCTGTTTTTTCCATGGCATGAAAGGCATTGGTTGAAAGATTCATCACAATTTGATGAATCTGTGTGGGATCCGCTTTAATTACACCCGTATCCATTTGGATATTCTTTTTAATTTCAATGGTTGTGGGAATTGTAGAACGAATTAATTTTAATGCTTCCTTGACAATGGGCTGTATTTTCATCAGCTTTACTTCATTTTTTTCCTGCCGGGAAAATGTCAGGATCTGCTTTACCAGTTCACTTGCCCTCATGGCACCAGTATATATCTGGTCAAGACTGGTCCGGAATTGACTTTCTTCAGGGGCATCCTCCAGCAACATCTCGGAGTGACCGATAATGGGGAAAAGAATATTGTTAAAATCATGGGCTATGCCGCCGGCCAGTGTGCCGATGGATTCCATTTTCTGGGCCTGTTGCATACGGGATTCCATTTTTTTCAATTCCGTAACATCACGAAAAATTACTAACATTGAAATCGATCCATCTATGTGCGATACAAATGAATTCGATACATAGTAGGTATGGTCATCTTTTGGACTGAGGATTTCATAATTCATATGTTCGGTGTCCACAATTTTTTCTCGAATACACCAAGGGCATTTTTCATCAAACCCGTAAATTAACTTGTGGCAAACCCCACCAACGGCATCATTGCCTATCCGTTTGATCATGGCAGGATTCATGTATTCTATTACATAATCTGAAGAGCAAATGTATACTGCATCATCCATGGCTTCCATCATGGATCGGTATTTTGCTTCACTTTCCAGTAATTCCAATTCTTTTGTCTTGAGGTATGTAATGTCCAGGGCAGTAAAGGTAACTCCTTTTGATAAATCATGTAAATCAATTGGAGTGGAACTCAACAATACGTCAATTATTTTCCCATCTTTTTTTTGCAACTTTGTTTCAACGGTTCCGGTTCCTTTTCTGCTGATCTGTTCATATTTCTCTTTGCCCACATATTCAAATTCTTCATCGGAAGGGTAAACAATCCTTGCATTTTGTCCTATCAACTCATTTTTTGCGTATCCAATTATTTCGCAGAAGCGATCATTTACCTGGTAAAAGATTCTGTCACGAATTAGACCAATTCCAGTGGGTGCAGCCCTGAATATACTTCTCAGTTCCTGTTCGCTTTTTTTCAATGCTGCTTCAGCCTGCTTGCGCTGGGTAATATCCCGAACGGCTGAAACCCGAAAGGTATCATTTTTTATTTTGATATTTTTTGATTCTATTTCCATGGGAAAAAGTATTCCATTCTTTTTCCTGGCCATGACCTCATATGGCTTTGCACTGGTTTTAGCAAGATTTTCTTTTATCAGGGCATGATACTCATGGGGAATAAACTCCTTGATAACATTTTTGCCAATGATTTCTTTTTTTGTGCAACCCAGTATCTTTAAAAGGGAATCGTTTACATCAATGGCAATCGCCTTATGGTGAATCAATATCCCCTCGAAAGTAAGATTTGTGAGCTTTTTGCACCGTTCTTCGCTTTCCCGCAACGCTTGTTCTGATTTTTTCCGTTCCAAAGACATCTGGTTTGCTGAAACTGCCAAAGCCTGGAATTCAGTAAATGAAAGCTTATCTTCCTCAATGGGTATGGCTTCATTGGCTGACCGTTTAAAAAATATTGCAAAAATATCCAGGTTTCTTTTGATTTTTTTTGAAACAAACCCGATCCATAAAAATGAAATAACCAAAAATAAACTGAGGATTGCCATGGTCTTAAATATGAGATATCGGATGTTTTTTTCAAATTTTTTCTGTTGTTTCAGGATAAAGGAATCCAAGTCACCCATATACGTGCCAGTTCCCACATACCACTTCCATTCCATTAAAGGTTGAACATAGCTTATTTTGTATGCCGACACCTGCCCTTTAAATTTGGGTGCCACATATTCAACAAATCCCCCCCCGGACTTTGCAGTCCCAATGAGTTCCTGGACAATCTTTACCCCATTGGGGTCAGTCAAATGAGACATATTTTTCCCGGCAAAGGGTCCGGACAGGCTCAGACCGTCCCAGGTGCCTGCAAAAAAATAATCATGTGTTTCAAATTTTATCGTTTCAATATGTTTTATAATTTTTTGTTGGGTTTTTTCCTCTTCATCCCCAAGACTAATTTCCGTCCCCATAACCCAGTCCAATGGTTCAAAATATCGAACATAGGAAATTTTTGGCACCCTGACCGGATTTTCAGGTTTCTGAGAGTCATAGGTGAAAAACCCCCCTTGTTCAGGGGAGCGGGCACTCACAAAAATCTTTTTCATCCGATCCCCGGCATTGCTGTCTTGACTGTTTACAATATTCTTTTCTGCAAATTCAGGGTTGTTTTGATGGATAACCTGGGTTCCAGCCATATCATAGGCAAAATAAGATCCCCTGCCTTTATTCCAGAATACAGGATACAATGCATCATGAACCAGTTTTTTAATTTGAATCAGTGATTTGTCTATTTTGTGCTGGTTGTAAATATATAATGCAGTTGTAACGGCTTCATCCGTGCGGGATGTAAGTTCCAGCTTTATTTTTTTCTGGGTAAGGGCTTTTTCGTGGCGGATGTAATCACAAAGGTGTTCCACTCGTACTTTTATGGCTTCTTGTTTGGTATTCACATATATTTTTCGGATATTTTCCCTTTGTAATTTTGCATTTTTTAATTCCTGGCCAACCCACTGGTAAACCAGCAGGCAGACAAGTAGTAAATAAAGGGATGTCATGGTTATCCCGACTATCTTGATCAGGCTTTTGGGTTTTGTCATGATATGCCATCCTTTAAAACATTATCGGATTTTTTTAATTTTCCCGGCAATGTAATTGTAACTGCTGTTCCTTTCCCAACACTGCTTTCAACATGGATCATTCCCCTGTGCTGTTCAATGATATTATAGGTGGAGTTCAATCCGAGTCCCAGTCCCCTGCCGATTTCTTTGGTGGTAAAGAACGGATCAAAAATTTTGGGTAGATTTTCTTTTTCAATGCCGCATCCATTATCGGAAATGGATATGATCACATTTTCATTTTCTGTTTTTGTCTGGATTCTTATCTCACCCTTTTCTTCAATGGCATGGGCTGCATTCATCAATATACTCAAGAATGCCTGGTTTAATTTTTGCGGAAAACCTTCAATCAGGGGGATTTCTCCAAAATCTTTACTTATAGTAGTTTTGTCCTTAAGTTCATGGGCTGCAATATTGAGAGTGGATTCCAGACTTTTGTTGATATTGGTGAACATGGGTTTGCCTTTCCCTGGATGGGCAAAACTTTTAAAGTCGTTGACAATTTTCCCAATTCGTTCAGTTCCGTCCCTGCAGTCTTTTACTAGTTCCGGGATATCCTCTCTGAGATAATCAATCGCCATATTTTTTTCATATGCAGATATGTCTTGGATTTGTTTGATAATTTCATCAGACAGATTTTCTTGACTGCTATTTCTCATGCTTTTTCCAAGGTTTTGGTAGTCTTTTATCAACACATCAAGGGTTTTCATATAATTGCTGAGGGCATCCAGATTGCTGGAGATAAAAGAGAGAGGGTTATTGAACTCATGTGCCAGGCCTGCGGCAAGTTGACCCAGGGCTTCCAGTTTCTGGGCCTGATGGTATTGCTTTTCGATTCGAGCGATTTTTTCCTGTTCTTTTTTACGCTCTTCAATTTTTACAATAAGTTCTTGAGACTGGGCCTCCAGTTTTTGTTGCAAAAAGTACATGGTAAGGTGGGTATTTACTCTTGCCAGGATTTCCGAGGAACCAATGGGTTTTGTGACATAGTCAACACCACCCGCCTCCAGGGCTTTTACTTTTAAGTCAATTTCTTCCAGGGCGCTGAGAAATATAATTGGAACGTTTTTTGTTTCAAGGTCATCCTTGAGCAGGCGGCAGACGTCTATTCCGCTCATGCCCGGCATGTTAATGTCCATGAGTATCAGGTCGGGCAGTTTGGCCTGGACGCTGTCCAGAGCATTTTCGCCATCTATGGAAACCCGAACCTGGTAACCGGCCTTTGTCAATATTGTCGACATAAATTCAAGGGCTGGTGGATAATCCTCAACCACCAGGATTTCTCCATGCACATGGGATTTTTCATTGTCAATGCCCATTTTGATTCCCTTTTTGTTACAATAAATTACATTGGTTTGCAAACTCCCGGAAAATCATATCAATTTTCCTGGATTGTATCTTTATATTTTTTTCCAACGGTCGATTCTTTCAAAGGCAGTTTCAGCTGCCTGGATCAAGGTTGACATTTTTATGGGTTTTTTAAAATAATCATCAAATCCCGCTGTCCTGCAGTCTGCAAGTTCAAAAAGGGAGGCATAGCCTGTCACAGCAAAAATGATGGACATGGGAATATTATTTTTTATCTGACTGCACAATTCAATCCCATCCATTTCAGGCAGTTTCAGGTCTAAAAAAAATACATGAAATTTTTCTTTTTCAAGGAGTTCCAAGGCATGCTCTGCACTAGGGGCAGAAGCAACTTCATATCCAGCCCTTGAAAATCCCTGTTCCAGAAGATATCGGATGGCCTCTTCATCATCCACAATTAAAAGTTTTTTCTGTATCATCATTTTTCCTTTTCATAAAAGTATTATTAAAAGCTTTTTATTGATAGGGGTACCAGTCCATATCCCGGAGCCTATCAACTTTTAGGACAGCAACTTCATTGGTATTTGTATTGAAAACCACCTTTCTTCCTTTTTCTCCGCCAACATCTTGGGAAGAGATGGATATCCCGGCTTTTGTAAGGATCTTCTGGGCAATTTTACGATTTTCCCTTCCAATGTCCTTATCCTTTTGTTTCGGATTATGGGCTCCTCCAAATATCTGGGCTTCAAGGTGGATTCGTTTGGATTCAAGGTCCAGCATCATTTTTATCAATGTAATGGTTGCAACATTGCCATATAGTGGAGTTGTTTTTCCCTTTGTTGTCATAATGGGCAATTGAAAATGATTCATTCCTCCCATACGTTTTTTTTTATCAAAAATACAGACTGAAACTCCAGATCCAATGACCGTGGATATGGCAGAACCCTGGTCTGGAACATAAATATATCCAGGCTCTAAAAAATAATTATTTGCCAGGGAATCTTCAGAAAAATAATAGTCCATATAAGCCTTTTGGGTCTGGTAATTGAATCATCAGCATAAGCGGCCAGCACATCATTTTTTTCTGTACCCGCTTGGTAAAACCGTTGACAGTTTGTGTTTCAGCCCATGGAGATTTTCAGAAAGCCCTACAAAAAAATATCCTCCGGGATTCAGAGAATCACAAAGAGTATCCACAACCTTTTGTCTTGTGGGCGAATCAAAATATATCATTACATTACGGCAAAAAATAATATCAAACTTATCAAAAGCAGTGCCGGACAAGAGGTTGAATTTTTCAAATTTGACATATTTTTGAATTTCCGGTTTGACTTTGACATTCCCCTGCTGCCTGCCTTTACCCTTTTGAAAATAGGTCTGCAGAATGGGTTTGGGTACAATCCGGATCCTGTCCATTGGATAGACGGCTCTTCTGGCAATTTCCAGCATGGAATCAGAAATATCCGAGGCATGGATAGTGAATGAAAATGAGTGTGCAAGCAATTGAACGGCAATGGAAAAAGCCTCTTCTCCACTGGAGGATGCCGCACTCCAGATTTTCAAGGGTTTTGAATTATCCAGATTATTTATCATATATTCACAATGCTTGTTTTCCCTGAAAAAAAACGTGTGGTTGGTGGTGGTTGCGTCAATGAAATTATTAAATTCATCCTTTTGGTTTGATATCATTTGAATATATTCAGACACAGAACTTGTTTTTGTTTTCCGCATTCTCTTGGATAGTCTTGCAACAAGAAGGTTATATTTTTTGTCATCCAGAATAACGCCGGACTCTTTATAAACAATTCTGGAAAGTTTTTTAAACTGTTGTGGGTTGATTGTAATTCCAGATATCATATTATATTTCCAGTGAAGGGAGGAAAATCATATTTTTTCCAAAAGAGAAATGGTTTTCTCTGCTATGCTGTAAATATCCTGAACATGATCAACAGCACCCATTTTGATTGCCTCTTTGGGCATTCCAAACACAACACAGGATTTTTCATCCTGGCCAATGGTAATTGCCCCTGCTTTTTTCATATCCAGCAATCCTGCAGCGCCATCCTTGCCCATTCCCGTAAGGATGATGCCAATAGCATTGGCCCCGGCATATCTGGCAACAGATCTGAAAAGAACATCTGCCGCAGGTCTCTGGTAATGGACAAGGGGACCGGTTTTTACTTCTACATAATATCGGGCACCGCTCCTCTTGAAGACCATATGATAATTGCCCGGAGCAATCAAAACTCTTCCGTTTGTCACCAAATCCCCATTCCTGGCTTCCACAACATTCATCTGGCAAAGGTCATCCAGCCTCTGGGCAAAGGATGCAGTGAACTGGGCCGGCATATGCTGAACCACCACTACACCTGGAGAATTATGGGGCAGACGCATCAGCACTTTTTTTATCGCTTCTGTTCCACCAGTGGAAGCGCCAATGGCTATGATTTTATTTGTAGTGGTGGCAAGGGCTTTGGATGCCATGGGAGCCATTGGCTTGTTTTTTGTTTTCCCACTGGTTTTCGGAACCATTTTTGCTTTGCTGACTGCTCTGATTTTTTCTGCCAGCTGTATGCTCATATCCCCCACGGAATAAGCAGCCCCGGGTTTGGAAATAACTTCAAGAGCTCCCAGGGAAATTGCTTCAAGGGCAAGTTTGCTTCCCTTGCTGGTTAAAGAACTGACAATGATAACCGGAAGTGGATAATGCTGCATTAGTTTCCGCAAAAATGTTATGCCGTCCATACGGGGCATTTCAATGTCCAGGGTAATCACATCTGGTTTCAGTTTAACAATTTTGTCCCTGGCAACATAAGGGTCCGGGGCTGTACCCACCACCACAATTCCCTTGTGTCTGGATAATTGTTCGGTAAAAACCCTTCTGACAACGGCTGAATCATCTACCACCAGAACTTTTATATCATGGTCCATCTATATGGTTCTCCGAAATTCCCTTTACGCCAAAACCAGACTTACTGCCATTTTTGACTGGGGAGTCTCTACAATGGCAAATACTTGATTTTCCAGGATCTTGCATTCATCAATCACCTTGGGTATGTCTAAATCAAAGGGAATGTTTGATTTTATTTTTTTCAATGCATTGCCACAGATCATGTTGAGTATCTCCGTTAGGGTACCCAGAAGATGTTCTTCTTCAAGGGATTCCCTGGATTCACCCATGAAATCTTCTGTTATTTCTTCCAGCAGGTTTTTGGGAATCACCAGGGTAAAATTCCCTGAAAAATCACCAATGAAATTCAGTTGGCATGCCAAATTGGGTAGATCCATATCCATCCCGCTTTGAATGAGTGTTGATTCTTCCCCAATTTCAACGGGTAAATAAAACATGGTTTCCAGGACTTCAGAAATCGAAGTCGTCATCGCTGTCTTCAAGGTCTTCATCATAACTTATCTCTCCCAGAATATTAGTTGCTAAATCCCTTATTTCTTCAGGGGTAAAGGGTTTGGTGATATATCCGTCCGCACCGCTGTCCATGAACTCTTTGATTTTGGCTTCATTGCCTTCTGTGGAGACGACAACCACTGGAATATCCTTTAGAACATCCATGCTTTTATATGTTTTGATAAATTCCAAACCGTTCATGACAGGCATATTGTAATCTGTCAATACAATATCAATCCAGTCATTTTTCATCAATTCAAGTGCTTCTTTTCCATTGGCAGCTTCAAGGAATTGAGAATTTCCATAGCCGGCTGCTTTGAAGGTTCTTTTTATCACAGCACGCATGGGCAAAGAATCATCCACTATCAGTATAGAATATGACATTTTTTTTCCTATTTTTTAGTGTTACTATATAATGTTACACAAGGCGTAACAACTCTTCAATCTCCTGGATATTCATGCCAAACTCAGCAATAATAATCGAAACATCGTCTGCTGACAACCCCATTTCCTCCATGACCTGGCCTTTAAATCGATGGGAAAGACCATCCTTTCCAACCCCGCTTCCTATCATCATGCAGATGCAGTCTGCAAGGTAGACCACAGCGACTTCTTTATCTTTGATCATGGTTTCATCGGCCATATGATGATTTTTAATGATTTTAACCATTCTGGGGCTAAATTTCCACATTTTGGCAATCAAGGCTCCCAGTTCTGCATGATCAATGCCCAGTATTTTTTTTTCAGCTTCACTGAAACTAAAATTTTTATTTTCCACAAGATTCTGTATTTTTAATGAAAAGCCAGATATATGTTTTTCAAGAATGACTTTACCAATGTCCTTTAGCAGGGCAGATGTGAAGATGGTGTTTTTATTTTGTAAGGACAATTTGTTGGCAATCTGTTTTGCAATGACTGCGGAGGATACAGAATACCTCCACATGTCCCCTTCCTCCAAACCATAGCCTTTCTGTTTGCCTGAAAGGGCGGAAGCACCTGATTTCAATAAAACAAGTTCGATAATTTGGTCTGTGCCCAGAATATTGACGGCATCTTTTATGGATTCTGCAGGGTTTTTAAGACCGAAAAAAGCGGAATTACAGGTTTTTAAAATACTGGCAGTGATGGCAGGGTCATATTGAATCACATTGGAGATATCCTCCATGGAAGAGGCAGGATTATCCACCACAGCCAAAAGCTGATTTGCAACTGCGGGAATTGGTTTTAATCCTTTTATTTCCCTTAAAAGCTTCTGAAGAGTTGTCATATTTTTACCTCCTTTGATCCGGAAGTTTTCACATAAATGTCCCCTGTTGCTATTTCAATCCTGACGGTCCTGTTTGTGTTTCCACCGACATCCTGCTTGTTGATTATCACATTGTTTTTAAACAACATTTTTTTAAGGGCCATGTAATTTCTTTTCCCTATATTGAAAAACCCTTTCTGATCAAGGATTTCTGCTCCTCCTGCAACGTATACAATCATCCGCTGTTTTTTTGCTCCCAGTTGGTAAGCGGCTTTAAAAAGCCTGGGTATCCCGCTGTCCGCAAACATATAGGGCCTGGCAGCGGCTTTCCCTTTGTCAATGGAAGATTCCGGCAGCATATAGTGCAATATCCCTCCAACTTTAACAAAAGGATCATAAATTGCGACTCCAATGCAGGAACCCAGGGAATAGGTTATAATGGATTCTTCTTTATTGTTGCTCACTTTCATGTCTGCTACGCCTACAATTTGCCTCACTTTTTTTTCCTCTCATTTAAAAAATTGCTTGCGTTGTTCATTCCGAAGCTTTTTGTAAATCAACAATTTTACCATTGAGATAGCTTTTGGTTTCATATCGGGTGATATTCATTAGTTTCTTTGTAATTTCTCCCATCCGAAAAATCTGTTTTTGGATTGTTTTTATATTTTTTTGCATTGTTTTATTTTCCTGCATATCCATAAGCAGAAGTTCAGAAGCACCCAGAATCACCTGTAAGGGTTGATTCAGTTCATGACAGACACCACCAGCCATTTCAAGCACCCCCTTGAATTTTTCAGATTCTCTAAGAGCTTCTTTTAAGTCAACCATTCTGCGGCCCACATTAATTCTTGATTTAAGCTCATCAAAATCAAAGGGTTTTTGAATAAAATCATCAGCACCTGAATCAAGTCCTGTTGAAATATCTTTTTTGGTTTGTTTTGCCGATAAAATGATCAGATAGGGCTGGTTGATGGTTTTTATTTTCCTTATCTTATGGCAAACTTCAATTCCATCATAGCCCGGCATTTCCCAGTCAAGGATGGCCAGTTTCGGGGCATTTATTTCCAAAAGTTGGGCAAAGGCAGATTCTCCATCATACACGGGAATTACCTCATACCCCCATTTAATCAAGGCTGCCTCAAGAATGCGGCAGGATATTGAATCATCTTCAGCTATCAGTATTCTCATAAAGGCTTCCTTTCTTTGATTCAGGATAACGGTTTGAATGACAAAAATTCGGTTCCGGCAACCACTTTTTTAATACATGGGAAAGCATATCAGGCTTAAAGGGTTTGAACATATAATCATTCATTCCCGCTGCCAGGCATTTTTCCTGGTCCTCTTTTGCGATATTGGCTGTCATGGCAATAACCGGTATTTTGTGATTTCGAACTCTGGATTTGGGATTTCGAATCTGGAAAGTTGCTTCACACCCATCCATTTCCGGCATCAGGCAGTCCATTAACACGATATCATAATCTTTTTTTTCCAGGGCATCCAGTGCCTGCATACCATTTTCCACCAGATCAACCAGGTACCCCATTTTTTTTAAATTGACCAGCGCGACCTTTTGATTGATTTTATTGTCCTCTGCCAGAAGAATATGGAATCTGTTTTTTTCATTTTCCAAAAGTGAGTATTGGGTAATAATTTTTTCATTATTTTTTCTTCCTGGGTTGAAAGCCTGTAACAGGCAATCATACAGATAGGATTGTTTAACAGGTTTGTTTAAATAGGCTGCAAAACCGATTTTTTCCGTGGTTTTTGCATCCCCTCGTATCCCCATGCCTGTCATCATAAGTAAAATGGTATTTTTTATCTCTGGAGTTTGTTTTATTTGCCTCCCCAGTTCTACCCCGTCCATCTGGGGCATTTGCTTATCAATAATCGCCATATCAAATGGATGATTCAGAGAAGCTGACCGGATAAGGATTTCCAATGCTGATTTCCCATTGGAAGTTTCCCGGGTCAGGCACCCCCATTGGGTCAGTTGCTTTTTCAAAAGAGTTTGGTTTGTCTGGTTGTCATCCACGATGAGTATGGACCTGCCTTTTATGTTTTCCGGCAGAACAAGTTTTTTGGATTTTTTATCCATCTGCTTTTTAAAATTTGCAGTAAACCAGAAAATAGAGCCTTTTCCCAGGGTACTGCTAGCCTGAAGTTGTCCCCCAAGCAATTCTGAAAACTGCTTGGAAATCGACAATCCAAGTCCGGTTCCTCCATATTGGCGAGTGGTTGAACTGTCGGCCTGGGAAAAGGGTTCAAATAGCATGGGCAGGTTTTCCAGAGGGATGCCCACCCCGGTGTCTTGCACCGTAAACACGAGTGAAACACTGGTTTCTTCTTCCCTGTCAAGGGAAACAATAATGCTTACTTCTCCTTTTTGGGTAAATTTAATTGCATTGCCGGCCAGGTTGATCAAAATCTGCCGGAGCCTTCCTGGATCTCCCTGTAAAAAAATCGGAACATCAGGTTCAATGAGCGAAATGTATTCCAGGTTTTTTTCATGGGCCTTTACAGCCACAAGATCATTTAAGGTTTCAAGGGTGACCCGTAAATCAAAATCAATGGTTTCAAGTTCAATTTTGCCTGCTTCTATTTTAGAATAATCCAGGATATTGTTAATAATGGATAAGAGCGCGTCTGAACTGTTTAAAATGGTTTCTATAAAATCTTTCTGCTCCTCATTCAATGGTGTGGATAAAAGTAGATTGCTCATTCCAATGATTCCATTCATGGGGGTTCGGATTTCATGACTCATGTTGGCAAGAAATTCGCTTTTGGCCATACTGGCCATTTCCGCCTCCATGGCCAGTTGATTGGTACGTTCAATTTCTGCTTCCAGAATTTCATTGGTTTCATATAATAAAGTTTCCGCTTCTTTTCGGCGGATTGAAGCAATTGCCAGCAGACAGGAAACAATTATACTGGAAATCACACCACCAGCCCATAAAAGCAGCCAGGGAATCTGGGTTGCGAAATTTTCCCTGCCAAGGACCTGGGAGGGTATTAAGATAAGGGAAACACAGATCAGCATAGGTAAAAAATATAATAGAAATGGCTTTATGTGTTCCAGATATTTCGTAATTTGATTCATAAACAATCTATTCCACTATCCCTGGGCAACAATGGAGAAAATACCATGAACGTCCAGAATCAGCCCCACTCGTCCATCCGCAAGAATGGCACCGCCTGCAATGCCTTCTATGTTTTCAAGGTTACTGCCAAGACTCTTGATGACATATTCGTCCTTTCCCAATAGCTCATCAATTAACAGGGCCCTTTTTTCGCCCTTTGACTCAACCACAACCACAAGGCTTTCACAGATATTTTTTTTATGGGTGCTGCTGCTATAGATTTCGCTTAACCGGACCACGGGGATCAGTCTTCCTCGGTCTTTGACCACCTCTCCTTTTCCCTCAACCGTAAAACAATCCTTTTCATCGGGCTTAAACGCTTTTTCAATGGCCGTGGTCGGGATAACATATCTTTGACCATCAACCCCCACCAGCATTCCGTCTATAATGGCCAGGGTAAGGGGAAAACCAATGGCAAATCGGGTTCCCTTTCCCTTTGTTGAATCAATGCTCAGCTGCCCCCTGAATTTTTCAATGCCATTCATGACAACATCCATGCCAACCCCTCGGCCTGAGACATCTGTAATTTTTTTTGCAGTAGAAAATCCAGGCTGGAGTATAAGATCATAGATCTGACCGTCGGTCATTTGCTCATTACCGCTAATCAGGCCTGTGGATTTGGCTTTTTCAAGAATTCTGTCCTTATCAAGACCCTTGCCGTCATCTTCAATTTCTATGATGATATGGCCGCCTTTGTGATAGGCTTTAAGGGTAATACAACCTTTGGAAGATTTTCCCTGTTCCATACGTTCTGATCCGGACTCAATTCCATGATCGCAGGAATTTCGGATCATGTGCACCATGGGTTCATAAAGCGAATCCACCACATTTCTGTCTATTTCTGTATCCTCCCCAACCATTTTCAAATCAACTTCTTTCCCTGATTTTCGGGACAGATCCCTTACCAGGCGTATCATTTTCATGAAAGTGGCTTTGATGGGAATCATCCGCATGGACATGGCAATATTCTGCATATTGGTCACGATCTGTCCAAGATGGGCAACGCTCTGGTTCAATGAGGGATCCTTTGCGGTTTTCTGCCTGAGCATGGACTGGGCAATGACAAGTTCTCCCGCATAATCCACCAGATCGTCAAGCTTGTCCGTACTGACTTTCACCTGGGCAGATACCTGTTTTTTGGGCATGGTTTGTTCCATAAGAGCAGAGGCAACCTGTCTGGGTCCGGCCTTTTTCTCTTCAACCAGGATCTCACCGATTTTTTTCTGAGGCTGATTTTTCTGGATTTCCAGGGCCTGATCCAGGCTTTCGCTGCTGATGGTTCCCTTTTGGACAAGGATTTCACCCAGAGGCGCCTTTTCTCCATTGGTTAAAGCAACCTGGAGTTTTTGAAGTTTATCCCGTAAAATTTCCACATCAATATCATCATCCGGCTGTTTGAATCCGGCATCTATTCCCTTTTTTACCCTGGAAAGAAGGTTTTTCAGGGTGTCCACGGATTCCAATATGACATCCGTTGCCATATCATTGATTAAAAAATCCCCGCTGCGGGCAGAGTCCAGTAAATTTTCTGTGGTATGGGCAAGGATGTTGATTTTTATTAATGCCAGGAATCCTGAAACCCCCTTAATGGTATGAAAAGGACGGAAAATATCATTGATAATGTCTTTGTTTGTGGGGTCCTGCTCCAGATCGATGAGATTTACCTCAATGGTATCCAGGTTTTCTTCGGCTTCCGAAACAAAATCAATGAGGATTTCCATGTCATCTTTTGAAATTTTTTCCAATTCTTCTGGAGGTTGAGATTCCTTTTGTTTTTCTATTGGCGGTTTCTCTATCGGGTTTTGTTCCTCTTCAAACCTGAAATTTAACAATTCCAATACATCGGAAAAATCAAAGGCAAAAATTTCATTTCTTCGTTTATGTCCCAGGATGGATTTGAGCAATAACACACCTTCTTCAATGGGCTTTGTATTATGGATATCTTCCTGGACCATTATTTCCACATACCCCTTGCAGGCAATGGCTATTTGGCTGCATGTGTCAAAATCTCTTTCTTCAGTTGCCTGGATAATCTCATCCAGTATATTGAGCATTGCACCAAGATCCGGGATGTCCCCGGGGCAATACCCGCGAATCAAATCGGCCAATCTCCTTAAATGTTCTTCCAGGGCATCAAACCCAGAAAATTCTGAAGGGCCTGGTACCGCATCAGGCTCATCCAGTAAAAAATCAAGTTCCTGAGGTTCTGAATTATCTGATTCTGAATTATCAGGTTCAGGATCAGCATTCTCATCATGTTCCTGGTTTGTTTCCTGAAAAATAGCCTGATCAGATTCCGGATCAAAATCTTTTAACACATTTATGGAGGATACCAATTCAGATAGTAAACTGCCCAGGTCTGCCATTTTTTCATCCACATTTAGAGGATTGTCTTTTAATACAGCAGTGATAAGTTTTCTTGCTTTTAAAACCTGTTTTGCCTGGTCGGTCAATGCTTTCTGCATGCATTTTCCATGAATTTTTTTTAGGACCGGCAGCAAACCAGATAATGTTTCCGGCTCTTCCGGGTCTGCCAGAACAAAATCGCAGGAAAGTTGTTCAACCAAGTTTTCAATGATTTCATAAGTCATTATACTGCCCTTGTTTTTAATTTTTTACTTATATTTCTTATAAAACATCAAAGGAATTGTATTTTTTTAAGCACAGGGGATAAAACCCCTGTGCTCAGGTGAATGGTTTTATTTAAAAGTTTTCAAAATCCTCGTCATCGTCAAAGGGAATCACCCGGTCCGGCCGTACCTCTTTCCCACCATGGGGGAGCATTTTTTTCTTGGCGGGCCTGGATCCCTGTACCTTGTGAGAAACCGTTTTCATGGTCTGGGTTCCGCTGGAACTCATGGTCTGATCTTTCTTACCCGTGACCATCATCATGAGTTCTCCCACAAAATCCTTGAGTTGTTCGGCCTGGGCATTCATCTCCTCAGCTGCCGAGGCTGATTCTTCCGCAGTGGCTGCATTCTGCTGAACCACTTTGTCCATCTCAGCTATGGCATTATTCACCTGGACAATGCCTTCTGACTGTTCATTGGATGCATCGGAAACCTCTTCAACAATTTGCCCCACCTTGGCCGTACTTCCACCCACTTGAACAAAGGCTTCATTGGTAGTTGATACGATTTCCGATCCAGCGCTTACTTTTTTAACAATGTCTTGAATTAGTTCTGCTGTATTTTTTGCCGCATCCGCAGACCGCATGGCAAGGTTTCTTACCTCTTCGGCCACCACGGCAAAACCAGCCCCTGCTTCTCCTGCCCGGGCTGCCTCCACAGCAGCATTCAAGGCAAGCAGGTTTGTCTGAAAGGCAATCTCATCAATGGTTTTTATGATTTTAGAAGTCTCCTCACTGGCCACTGAAATCTCTTTCATGGAATGGGTGAGTTCATCCATGGACTTATCCGCCTTGGTAACAATTTGATTTGCTTCTTTAATCAGGGTATTGGCCTGAAGTGTGTTTTCAGAATTTTTCTTGGTCATGGAAGACATCTCTTCCATTGATGAAGAGGTCTCTTCAATGGATGCAGCCTGTTCCGAGGCTCCTTCTGCCAGGGACTGGCTGGATGAGGACACCTGGGCCGCTGCAGAGGCTACCTGGTTGGCTCCTTCCCCCATGCCCAGGGTAATTCTCTGCAACACATTGATAATTCCCCTGGCAATAACAAATGCAAGCAGCAACCCGAAGATTGCAGCCAGGGAGGCAACAATGGCAACGTTTCTTTTTGTGCTCTGGGCAGCGGCAAGCATGGCCTCATCCGTCAAAATATTCTTTTCAACCTCTTTTCTTGCCTCGGCTAAATATTGTTGAACTTTTTCCAGGTTTGGAGCTGCCTGCAAAGCATATATTTCAGAGGCCTTTGCCTGACCTGCCAGGAGCTCATCTGCCTTGTTCATTATTGCCTCAAGTTTTTCCTTGGTCTGATGAAGAAATGGAGTGGTTTTGTCCTTGAAAATGGATATGGCCTTGTTCCTGCCATTGTCCAGGCTGTTTGCATAACCAATTGCCTGGTCAAAAATTCCAGCTACCTCTTCCAGATATTTTTCAGTTTTATTTTTAAATATGGATTCTGCCAGGTCCTGATTTCCCATGGTAAGGGCATCATTGATCAGGACAGCACTGGCATGGAGGGCATCATGAGGTTCTTTTACTGCATTTAATGCTTTGTTCAGTGCGGAATCCCTATCCATAATTCCCTTTATTTTTTCCGATTCCAGCCAGATACCGAATTCGCATTTCCTCGGATCAGTCTCCACCTTGATTAGAGTTCCTTCTATCAGGGACTGGGCTATTTTTGCAGCCCATTGCCTGTGGTCATCCAGTCTCTGGCGAAGAACATTTAAAAGATTGGGATAAACCGGCTTGTAGGCTGAAATAATTTCCCTGGCAGATTCATGGAGTTTTTTATGGGGGACCTTAATCTCTTCCAGAAGCCTGGCCAGGGTTGGATCTGAAAGGGCTGTTTTTTTGGCTTCTTCACCATAAAGCCATTTGCCGAAATTGCACAGGGTATGATCGGTCTGGGTTTCTATTTTTTCAGCGTTAACAAGCATTTTTTCCTGAATGGCTTCTGCCCATTGAAGATGCTCAATCACTTTCTGGCTCAGAAAAACAGGAAGCGTTCTATCTGCTGGCCGATACTCTTTCTTAATGGAAATTGCAGATTCATGGAGAAGCCTGTGGGGCTCTTCAATGTCTTTTAATATGGAAGCAAGGCTGGGAACAAACATTTCCGCTTCTTTTCTTCCCTCTCCAAACAGCCATTTGCCAAAACCGCATTGGGTGTGGTCTGTCTCAACATGAAGTTCATTCACTTCAGGGTCTGTGAGAAGCTTGTTTACAGCCATTATCCAGTTAAGGTGGTCCACTTCCTTCTGGGCAAGTTCGCCATCCAGGGAAGTTCCGTCAATGACTTCTGATGCATTGTTTACGATTCCGCCAACCCCTGTGAAACTAATAGACCCCAATACGATGAGCAAAAGAATGATCAAACCAAATCCCAGTGCAATTTTTTTCCCGATGGTCATATTTTTCCAGTTCATTTTTCCCCCTTAAAATTATTGTATTTGCTCAATTTTTGTGATTTCTTTTGTGCTTAATACTTTGTCAATATTCAGTAAAATTTTTACCCCGCCATCTTTTTTCGCCATTCCAAGTATGTAATCAGTATTAAGTTTGCTTCCGAATTTGGGTGCTTCTTCAATTTCATTATCCTGGATATTTAATACTTCAGAAACAGAATCCACAACAATGCCGATCAAAACTGTTTCAGAATCAGAATCAATTTCCACAACAATGATGCAGGTTCGTTCTGTATAGGGAATTTCCCCCATGCTGAATTTTAGTCTCAGATCCATAACAGGAATCACCTTTCCCCGAAGATTGATGACACCTTTTACAAAATCCGGAGTTCTGGGAACCGATGTAATGGACATCATTCCAATAATTTCTTTGACCTTGAGAATACCGATTCCGTATTCTTCCTTTTCCAGGGAAAAGGTTAAATACTTCCCGATTTTCATGGTCGTGGCCTTGAGTGCCTGATCCATTTTTTCTTCGATTTGTGCCATGTCTCACTCCCTTTGTTTTTGTTGAAAATTGCTTATCATTTTTTCCAGGACATTTGCCACATCCGCAAAGTCGCTTTGGACATGACTGATATATCTTGGATAAAGTTTATACGCCTGGCTCATTGTTTTTTGGGCTGTGTCGGGCAGTATTAAAATCAGGTGCTGGTCATCCAATAAGTTTTTAAAAAGAAGTATATTGGAAAGATCTTTTTGGGTATTGCTTATGATCAAAAAAATTCTCTGGCTGTAATCAGGCTCCCGAAGATATGACAAAAAATTTTCCAGGGTTGTGTGAACATTTATCTGCTCTTCAGGAAATATTTTTTTGATGATGTTGTAAATTTTTTTTTGGGTGCGCTGATATTTTCCTGAAAAAAGAATCAGTCGGATGTCATTATTAAATTGACTCATTCAGCCTCGACATTATTGTTGGATTAATAAATCAAATCTGGGTTCTTACAATACAAGTTGCATGCCAGAAAGAATTACAACAATATTTTTTATATTTTTATTGTAGTATTAGATAGTTAGAACAGAGGTGAAAAAATAATGGAAAGGAGAGTTCAAAAAAAGGTCTGGGTATTGTCTCTATCTTGAGATTTATCTCTTTTTAGAGACATGGACGAGAATAAAAGAATTTTTTTTAGTTAATGTGATATTTTTTTAGTTTTCTATACAATACAGCCCGGGAGATGCCTGAAATCCCGATCAATTGTTTCATGTCCCCGGAAGTATGGGAATATAAGGACACAAGATATTCTTTTTCTGCTTTTTCCAAAACCTCTTTGTATGGTAATAAAATATTGGGTTGTTTCGTACTTTTGTTTTTATCTTCTGATGGTATAAAGGGTTTTTTAATGGAAGCCCTGGCAATCTTGGCCCGTATTTTTTGGGGCAGATGATATGAAAATAAGATTTTTTCATATCTTGCAGATAAGATGCAGGATTCAATTGTATTGACTATTTCCCTTACATTACCCGGCCAGTCATATTCAGCAAGAATTTCAAGGAAATCCAAAGACAATTCTTTGGATTCCATCTCATATTGTCTGCACAGCCTGTTTTTGTGGAAAATTGCAATGTCTTTGATATCTTCTTTTCGCTCCCGCAGGGCAGGCAGCTCAATGCTTAAGGTTTTTATACGATATAAGAGATCACTTCTGAATCTGTTTTCATGGACCATGAGATCAAGATCTTTATTTGTGGCTGCTATTACTCGAAAATTACTGAAAATTTCCTGTTCTCCACCCACAGCCCTGAATTTTTTCTCCTGGAGCACCCGTAAAAAAGAGGATTGAATGGATTCCGGAAGTTCACCGATTTCGTCAAGAAACAGGGTTCCCTTATTGGCCAGTGTGATCAATCCGGTTCTTTTCCGATCAGCCCCTGTATAGGACCCTTTTTCATGGCCAAAAAGCACACTCTCAATAAAATTTTCCGTTAAAATACTGCAATCCACAACAATAAAATCATTGTTCTGTCTATTACTGTTTTCATGGATCATCTTTGCAAATAATTCTTTTCCAGTGCCTGTTTCTCCCGTGATTAAAACATTGGCATCACTATTGGCAATGTGGGCTGCCTGTTCAAAACATCGTTTCATTGCCTTGCTGGTGCCAATGATATTGGGTGATTTTAATAAAACATGGATTTGGGATATGATTTTTTGTTTTTGAAATTGCAAAGCCCTTGAAATTTGCAGTTTTACCCTTTTGGGTGAGGCTGGTTTTTCAATATAATCCCATGCCCCTCTCTCAATGGCAAGTTCTGCACCATCCGGGTCTGAAAATGCTGTCATGATGATTATCTGGGGGTGATCAGGAATTTTGACGATGTCATCTATGATATCAAGACCATTGCCGTCGGGCAGGTTTACATCCAGTAAAATAATATCAAAATTTCTGGAATATATTTTGTGCAACCCATCCTTTAAAGTAAATGCATGATCCCTGTCATACCCCATGTCATCCACAAGCCTGGTAAGGGTTTGAACAACCCCCTCATCATCATCAATGATTAAAATATTTGCTTTTTTAATGGGTTTCACTGTAAAAGTTTATGTATGGTAGTTAATAATTTTACCTTTGATACCGGCTTTGTTAACACCTTGTCAATTCCAAATTTTGATTTTTCTTCTGAAACAATATTTTCATTAAAACCGGTAATAAGTATTTTTGGGATTTTAGAATTTATTTGTAAAATTTCACGGCAGAATTGATCACCATTCATTTCTGGCATTGTCAGGTCTGAGATAATCAAATCATACCTTTTCGGGGATTTTTGAAATGCCTTGAGCGCTGCCAGGCTGTCAGTAAAGGTATCCACTATAAAACCTGAATTCGTCAGCATGGTTTTTAACAGGATGGTAATTGATTCTTCGTCATCAACAATTAAAATTTTTTCATTGTTGCCGTTTATTTTTTTTTGTTCAGATGGAACAATATCCTTAATTTCTGTATCAATGGTTGGAAGAAAAACATTGAAACAAGATCCTTTTCCCAGCTCACTTTTTACAATTATTTCCCCGCCCATACCCTTGACGATACCATGGGTGACTGCAAGGCCAAGCCCTGTGCCCTTGTTTTGTTCTTTGGTTGAAAAATAGGGTTGAAAAATTTTTTCAAGGGTTTTTGAATCCATGCCCATGCCCGTATCTTCAATAGTCAAGCATATGCATATTGATGAATTTGATTTTTCCGGACTATAATTTTGAGGTTCCATTCTTTTTTGTTGAAGAGAAATGGATAAAACTCCCCCTGAATTCTCCATTGCATGAAAGGCATTTGTTATTAAATTCATGACTACCTGGTGTAAATGGATAGCATCGGCCAGAACATGGCCGCAGTTATTATCTATTTTTTGTTTTATTTTAATATTGGAAGGCAGGGTTGATCGTGCGAATTTAATGGATTCTTTGACAATATAGGTCACTTCAATGGGTTCCATCTCACTATGATGTTTTCGGCTGAAGGTCAATATCTGTGCCACCAGATCCTTTGCCCTGTTTCCAGCTTTTAAAATAACCTGTAGGTCTGGTTTGATTTCTCTGGGTATGTCAGTTTCCAGGAGCATCTCTGTTAATCCGATAATCGGAAAAAGAATATTGTTAAAATCATGGGCAATACCACCAGCCAGGACTCCGATTGCTTCCAGTTTCTGGGCTTGCAATAATTGGGACTCAAGCTCTTTTTTTTCTTCTTCAACTCTTTTCTGGTCTGTAATATCAATGACAAGGCCCTCTAAATGAGTCGTGTTGCCTTTCTCATCTTTTCTTATGAAAACTCGATTGTCAAGCCATTTAATTTCTCCATTTTTATTTATAATTCTATGGGGTTGAAAGACAAAATCGTTTTTATCTCTCTTATTGTCTACCAAAATTGATGTTTCCTTTATCACTTTTTTTACATCATCGGGATGGATTATTGAATAATAAGATATGTTTCCTGAAATAAAATCCTTTGACGAATAGCCAAACACATTTATGGCATTTTCCGACACAAATTCAACGGGCCAGTTTTTGGTATTTTTTAAAAGAAAAGCCACTGCAGGGCTTCTGTTTATTATGATACTGGACTCTTTTAATGCTTTCTGAACTTTTTTGATCTCGGAAATATCCCTGAAAACGGTCATTTTGGAAATACTGCCGTTTTTTTTGATGAGGGGCAAATGGATATTATGGTAGGGACGATCATCAATTGGGCTGGTAATTTCCGTTTCCATCCTTCTGTTTTTCTGCACCTCATCATGGACACACCAGGGGCATTTTTCATTCAAATTGTGCAAAGCCCGGAAACAATATTCACCAATTGCATTACGGCCAATTTTCTTGATCATGGCAGGGTTTGCATATTCAATTCGAAAATCAGGGGAGCAGATATAAACCAGGTCTTTCATGGCCTCCATCATTGTCCGGTATTTTTCTTCATTTGTGAGGAGTTCTGTTTCAGCCTGTTTACGATGGGTGATGTCTTGAACGATACCAAACAGATTAATTGGAATGTTGTTTGAATCCAGGATAACCTCTCCTTGTTCGTACAAAATACGGATATCCTTATTGGGTCGGACTATACGATATTCTGTAGAATAAGGTTTTTTTTCTTTTAGGGCTTTCGCAGTTAATTTTTTAAAAAACACCAGGTCATCCGGATGGATATACTCTAAATAAGCCTCATAGCTTGCACCAAATTCCTGGGGAGATAAGCCCATAATACAATACAATTCATCAGACCAGGAGACGCTGTCTGACAAAAGGTTCCAATTCCAATTCCCAATGTGGGCTATTTGCTGGGCTTTGGCAAGATTCAGTTCATTGGCCCGAAGTTTTTCCTCCACTTGTCTGTGCTCAAATTCTGCCTGCTCTAATTCCTGTATCCTTTTTTCCAGGTCTTCATAACTTGGTTTTTCAGTCATAATTATTTCCATATTTTGAAGTAAGGCAAAAATCAAATTTACTAATAGCCATGCCCTAACTGGCACAACAAAAAATAAAAATTATGAGTATTGAGAGATGAGTTATGAGAAAAAATTGCGATATTCCAATCACACTACTCACAACTCACTACATTCATACATATAAACTATCAACCTACAATATATTCCAGCCCAAAGCACTAGGTAATTTGGACTGGCATCTTCCAAAAAAGTCATTGAATATTATCTTACAGAAATTTATAGAACTTGAATCATAAATAAACATTATAAATCAAGCAGGTTATGGAAAACCATTTTAACTTTTATTGCTTATTCCCGGGATCTATGGTTTATTGTTGCCCATGAGAAAACGATTCTATCGGTCCCAGACCCCTAAAAAAAACCACCAAAAAATTCCCCAAATGGTACCGGGTGCAGACAAGGGGCTGCGCCGGATCTTTGAACAGATCGGTGTGCCCGAACAAAGACCTTTTATACCAGACCCCTTCCAGGTTGAAGCCCTGGAGGCCATTAAAAATGCCGACTGCCTGGTCACAGCACCCACGGGTGCAGGCAAAACCTGGATTGCAGAAAATGCCGCAAGAGGGATAATGGAGACAAAGGGAAAAACCTGGTATGCCACCCCTTTAAAGGCCTTGACCAACTCCATTCATGCCCAGTTTTCAAAACTCTTTGGCAAGGAAAATGTGGGTATTTTAACGGGAGATATCAAGGAAAATGCTGATGCCGCCATTATAATAGGCACCACTGAAATTTTAAGGAATCAGCTTTATGATTCCATGTACACAGGGAAAAATTTAAGCTGTGACTTGATTATCCTTGATGAAGCCCATTTCCTGGGGGATGAGGAACGGGGAGTTGTCTGGGAAGAGATCATGATCTACCTGCCTGTTCGGATACCTTTGCTGCTATTGTCCGCTACCATTGGCAACCCTGACCAGATTGCCGGATGGCTCAGCTCCATAAGGGGTAAAACCTGCCAGGTGGTGGAAAATCACAGACGGCCCGTTCCTTTGCACCCGGTTTTCTTTCATCCTTCCGGCTCCTTGTATCCTTTGCTGCAAAAAGAAGAAAATCCCGGGGCAATGCCGAAACTTCATACCAAGGTCTTTAACTTTGTAAATGCCAAACATAGACCCGTAATGGCACCGCCTGGAAAACTGCCTCAGTTTGGTGAAATTCTAAAGGTTATGGATCGATTTGATCTGCTGCCTGCCATTTTTTTTCTTAAATCCAGGGCTGAATGTGACCAGGCTGTAAAACTATGCAACGGGTCTCTGCTTAAAAACAATCCCGAGAAAAGCAAGGCGCTCATTGAAAAATTGGATGAGCTTACCAGGGGAAATCCCCATTTACAAAACCATCCCCAACGAAAATTTCTTGAACAAACAGGCACAGCCGGTCACCACAGCGGTCATCTTCCGGCCTGGAAGGTGGTGGTGGAGACCCTTATGGCCAACGGGCTTTTAAATGCCATGTTTGCCACTTCCACGGTTGCTGCAGGGGTCAATTTTCCGGCCCGGTCTGTGGTTATTTTAAACTCAGACCGGTTTAATGGAACGGATTTCATGTCCTTAACCCCCAGCGAATTCCAGCAGATGGCAGGAAGGGCAGGAAGAAGGGGCATGGACAATGTTGGTTTTGGACTTGTGCTGCCGGGCAAATTCATGAATTTAAACTATATAGCCAAGCTTATCAATGCCCCGGCCCTGGATGTTGACAGCCAGATCAAGATTGATTTTTCCATGGTCTTGAACCTGTTGCTCTCCCATACCCCTGAGCAGATCCACATTCTTTTGGACAAATCCTTTGCCTCCTTTCTTCTTGCATCGGGTCAAAAGAGTGGGAAACTTGCCCGAAAACGCTTTGGCAATGATCTGAAATACCTCTGGCTTGATTTCCAGGCCCATATGGAGTTTTTAAACCAGGAAGATTTTGTGACTTTGGAAGGAAAGCTCACCCAGGATGGATTGTGGGCCTCAAAACTGAGAATCGATTCTCCTCTGCTTGTGGCCCAGAGCATCCGCCAGGGTTTGCTGCCAGATAAGGACCCTGCTCTTCTGGCATGTATCATGGGGGCCTTTGTAAATGAAAAAGAATTCAAGGACGATCCCCTGTACCAGACCGCTGTACCACAACAACTCAAAAAGATTTTCCTGGATCTGCGCCAGGGCCTTAAACCCTTTGCCATAAAATTACTCAAAAAAGGATTTCCAGCCCCCAACCTTTATATTCAACCTGCCGTCCTTTTGTATTCCTGGGCCCATGACGAAACCTGGGATGATGTAATGAATGGTTCTGTTTATGCTGAAGGTGATTTTGCACGGCTGATCCTGAGAACAGCGGAAAACCTGAGACAGATTTCAAAACTTGAGGATACCTTTCCAGATATAGCAAAAACGGCAAAACAGGCCATTGGCCTGATACTAAAGGAACCTGTCGTATCATTGTATAATTAAAATAAATATTCTTAAAAACTATCAATTTTTAAAAAAAAATAAACAAAGGAAATCATCATGGAAATCATCACAGCCACCAATGCACCGGCCGCCATAGGACCTTACAGCCACGCCATAACCCATAACGGAACCGTTTTTTGCTCAGGTCAAATCCCCTTTGATCCAGACACCATGGAGATTGTGGGTGATACCATTGAAGCCCAGACAGAACAGGCAATGAAAAATGTGAAGACCGTTCTGGAAGCCGCTGGTTCAAGTGTTGACAAAATCATAAAGGTCTCTATTTTCCTTGACAATATAGGGGATTTTGCCAACATGAACAAAGCCTATGAGGCTGCATTAGAAGGACATAAACCCGCCAGGTCTACCTATGAAGTAGGCCACCTTCCCAAGGATGCCCTTGTGGAAATTGAATGTATTGCAGCCCTGGGCTAAGGAGCTTGCCATGACCGAAGATACAAAAAAAATAATCTACAGCATGATGAATGTGGGAAAGTTCCATGGCAAACGCCAGGTATTAAAGGACATCTCTCTTTCCTATTTTTACGGGGCAAAAATTGGGGTGCTGGGCCTTAACGGGTCTGGAAAAAGTTCTTTATTAAAAATCTTGGCAGGCATTGATGCTGAGTTTATCGGGGAAACCATTCTATCAAAAGGGTTTACCGTGGGATACCTGGAACAGGAACCCCTGGTGGACAATACCAGGACTGTCCGGGAAGTTGTGGAAGAAGGGGTCCAGGAAACAGTTGACCTCTTAAAGGAATATGAAATTGTCTCAGAAAGCTTTGCCAACCCCATGTCCGATGATGAGATGGATCAACTCATTGAAAAACAGGGGAAGATCCAGGAAAAACTTGACATCATGGATGCCTGGGACCTTGACTCTCGCCTTAAGATGGCCATGGATGCCCTGCGCTGCCCCCCAGGGGACACTCGGGTGGATCTCATATCCGGCGGGGAAAAAAGAAGGGTAGCCCTTTGCCGGCTGCTGCTGAAAAAACCAGATATCCTGCTTCTGGATGAGCCCACCAACCATCTGGATGCGGAGTCGGTTGGCTGGCTGGAAGAACATTTAAGCCGCTTTGAAGGCACCATTATTGCCGTGACCCATGATAGGTATTTCCTGGATAATGTGGCTGGATGGATATTGGAACTGGACCGGGGAGAAGGTATCCCCTATAAGGGAAATTATTCTTCCTGGCTTGAACAGAAACAACGGCGCCTCGCCACTGAACAAAAGTCTGAAAGCAAAAGACAACAGACCCTTCAGCGTGAACTGGACTGGATTCATATGTCCCCCAAGGGAAGGCGGTCCAAATCAAAAGCCAGAATACGTTCCTATGATGAGCTGCTGAAAAAAGATGTCAAAGAGCAGGAACAGGCCATGGAGATCTTTATTCCCCCTGGACCCAGGCTTGGGACCAAGGTCATTGTGGCTGATCATATTTCAAAGGCCTTTGATGACAAACTTCTGGTGGATGATATGAATTTTGTCATACCCCCGGGAGCCATTGTTGGTGTTGTAGGTCCCAATGGAGCTGGAAAAACAACTTTGTTCAATATGATTACGGGCAGGGAAATTCCTGATAAGGGCAAAATTGAACTGGGCCAGAGTGTTAAACTTGCCTATGTAGATCAGGAACGGGATACCCTGGACCCGAAAAAAACCATTTATGAGCTGATTTCAAAAGGCAATGACAAAATCCTCATTGGAGGCAGAGAAATCAATGCCCGGGCCTATGTGGGAAAATTTAATTTTTCCGGGTCAGATCAACAAAAAAAAGTCAACGCTATTTCCGGGGGGGAAAGGAACCGGGTCCATCTGGCCTTCATGCTCCAGGAGGAAGCCAATGTTCTCCTTTTGGATGAACCAACCAATGATCTGGATGTTAATACCATGCGTGCTTTGGAAGAGGCCCTTGAAAACTTTGCCGGATGTGCTGTAATAATTAGCCATGACCGCTGGTTTTTAGACAGGATTGCCACCCATATCCTGGCCTTTGAAGGCGACAGCCAGACCCTGTTTTTTGAAGGCTCCTATTCTGATTATGAAAAGAACCGGAAAAAAAGGCTGGGCATAAAGGCAGGTCAGCCCACCCGCATAAAATACAGGCAGTTGACACGCTGACCAAAGATTTGCGACCTTTCGCCACCATAATAAAAAGCGAAATTGTCAAAATTCATTTGGCAGTGTTTTTGTTCGGGTTTGCAGGACTTTTTGGGAAATTTTTGTCCTGCAGCCCGCTTTTTATTGTTTTGGGCAGGACTATTTTTGCAGCAGCAGCCTTATTTGTATATGCAAAGATAATCTCCTGCACAAAACTTACAAATGTTGACAGAAAATCTTTTCTGCTGTTTATCCTCCAGGGAGTTTTGCTGGCCTGCCATTGGTATACTTTTTTTCTTTCCATCCAGATCTCCTCTGTGGCAGTGGGACTTGTGACCTTTTCCAGCTTCCCATTGTTTGTAACCTTTATGGAGCCTTTTTTCTTCAAAGAACCCCTGAAAGTCCGGGATGTTGCCACGGCCATGGCAGTATTTGGCGGTATCCTTCTGGTAATTCCTGAAATGGATCTGTCAAACAATGTTACTCTTGGCGGGTTTTATGGTATTTTTTCCGGCCTGACTTTTGCGGTCCTGGCCCTGGTCAACAGGAGAAATGCAAAAATTTCAGAGCCCATTATCGTGGCCTTTTATCAAAATTTATTTGCCGCTGTTTCCCTTGTCATAGCTGTCCTTTTTTTAACAATTTCAGGCATCCAGCTCATGGCTCCAGGCCTGGCTGATCTTCCAACCCTTTTTTTACTGGGAGTGGTGTTCACTGCCCTTGCCTACACCCTATTTATCCAGTCCCTTACTAAAATAAGGGCCCAGACTGCCAGTGTTATTGCCGGCCTTGAACCGGTCTATGGAATTGTTCTGGCCTTTTGTATCTTACATGAAATCCCCCAGGCACGCACCCTTGCCGGGGGATTTATCATAATAGGAGCCACCATTGCAGCCGGCCGCTTCAGTAAAAAAGGCTGAATCATCCTTCAACGATCCTGCTTTAATGATCCTGAAGAAATTATTGTAACCAAATGATTGACCATGCCATATTGAACCGTTCTTGACATTTTTAACGGGTTTTATTATTGGTTAAGAAAAAATACAATCTGGAGGTAGTTATGCGTAATATTTTTATTATTGGTTTATTGTTCTTTGCTGCAACTTCTTTTTCTTCCTCTGCCCTTGCTGCCAGAGACCTTATCGCCACCTATAAATCCCAGGATGGAGAAATGCTTACCATCGTTACAAGGGACAAACAGCACGTCAGGATGGATACGTCTGAAACCAGCTATCTATTGCTTCAGGAAGAAAAGGTATACTCTGTCTCACAGGACGATACTGGAGAGTGGCAGGTGATGGATATGGAGCAGCTAAAGGGGATGTCATCCATGGGGATTACAAGCCTTTTTGGGGGTCAAAAGAAAACCGCTGAAAAAGAATATAGTATACAGTATGAAAAAACAGGTACAAAAGAAAAAATCGCAGGATATACAGGGATATTGTATGACGTTGAAGTAAAAGAAGGTGGTAAGATAGTCAGACGGGACCAGGTTGTGTTAAGCACCCATTCTGATCTTAAAAAAATTAATGAAGCATGGGCAGGCATCGTTGCAAAAATGGGTGATATAATGGGCGATGAAATGGCCAGGGCTTTTGAAACTGCGACAAAGGAGGCCAAGAAATCCGGATACGGCGGGATGTTGAGATATGGTGATGAAATGAAACTTCACAGTCTGAAAAAGATGTCCCTTGATCCTTCCTACTACGAAATTCCTTTGAATGCAAAACATATTGAACTTGGCCAGATGCCAGATTTACAGCAACAGCAGGAATACCAAACCAGCCAACAAAAACAGCAGCCGGAACAGAAGTCAGAACCCCAAAACCAGTCAGACCAGACTATGGAACAGGATGCAAAAGATGTTGGCCAGGCAGCCAGACAGGAAACCAAAGATGCTACCATTGATGAAGTCAAAGAGGGTGTTAGAAGCCTGTTTAAGAGTATCTTTGACTAGATATTAGATATTGAAAAGGTCCGGAAAAATTAATTTTTCCGGACCTTTTCATGGGTTTATCTTTATTTTACGAATTATTCTTTTTTGAGTATGATTCGGGCGTCCACAACATCCAGCCCATTTTCATAAAGAATAACAGGGTTAAGATCCATTTCCTCAATTTCAGGGTAGGACTCAATAAGCTCGGAACACATATATATAAGCTGTTTTAATGATTTTTTATCATAACCTTTCTGTCCCCTTATTCCGTCTAAAAGAACAGAAGAGTGGGTATCCTTTATTATCTTTGAACATGTGCTCGGTGTAACAGGCAAAACCCAGAATGTCACATCCTTCATTATTTCAACCATGATACCGCCAAGCCCATACATGATGACAGGTCCGAACTGTTCATCTATCTTGGTCCCAATAATGATTTCAAGTCCCTTCTGGGCCATGGGCGCAACAAGGACACCCCTGATGTCTGCTTTGGGATTATAGGCCTTGGCATTGGCAATAATCTGTTGAAATCCTTTTCTAACCTGGGTTTCAGAACCCAGGTTTAATTGAACACCCTTGGCATCACTTTTATGGAGAATATCAGGAGAAACAATTTTTAATACAACACTTGCTTTACGTTCGCTGCTCGCTTTGGGGTCTTTGCCCGCCTTTCCATTGCTGTTTCCTTTTATTTTGCGTGCAATTTCCCAGGCTTCATCCTCGGTTCTGGCAACCTGGCCCACTGAAGTCGGAGCACCATGGAGCTTGATCAATTTTTTTGCCTCATGTTCTAAAAGCACATGACGGCCTTCTTTCCTTGCATTTTCAATTATTTGAGCGCCCTCTTTTTTTGCCTTGGCCCTCCAATTAAAAACAAAGCTTGCCTTTGCATGATAGGATTTCAGATAATTGCCATACTTACAAAGGGACGCCAGACATTTGCATGAAACATCCAGGGAATCATGGACAGGGATATCATAATGACGGAGTAAATCCAGGGCATGGGATTGATACGAGGCGTAAAGAGAGTGCACCAGGATAGGCTTTTTTCTTTTCTTTACCATTTTACCAAATCGATGGGCTGCTTCTTCCTCTCCAAAGGCAAGGCTTTCTTCAAAACGTATTCCATACCCTCCAAAAAGGCCTACAACCAGAAGACCTCCCACATTGGGGTCCTTTAAAATAATCTTTGCACAATCTGCAAACAGGCTGGGATCAGAATCTGTACCCCCTGCCACATCAACTGGATTTACCAGGGATGCTGCTTCGGGAAGAATTTTTCTTAATTTTTCTTTTGTTTTGTCAGACAGTTCAGGCATTTGGATGCCGTAATCAGATAAAAGGTCGGCCGCTATTGTTGCATGCCCGCCTCCATCTGCAAGAATGGCAATGGAATTTGTCTTAATGGGCGGCTGACTTGAAAGGGTCTGGGCTACCGGAAAAAGTTCATCTGAATTTTCAATCACTACAATACCGGCACGCTCGTAAGCTGATTTTGCAACTTCACTCATGCCAGCAAGTGAGCCCGTATGTGAACCTGCCGATTTTTTACCTGTTGCCGACCGACCACTCTTTAAGAGTATAATGGGTTTTTTAATACTTGTTTTATAGGCTTCCTGAAGGAATTTTCTCCCTTCACTCATCCCCTCCACATACATGAGGATGGATCTTGTTTCAGGATCATTTCTGAAAAATTCAAGGTATTCATGGAATTTTAAATCTGATTCATTACCCACTCCGACATAATAGGTAAATCCCTCGTGTTTGCGGATTGTGGCTTCTGTAATCAGTGTTAAAGCCATATTGCCACTCTGGCATAACAGTGCAATATGACCTTTTGGAGCATTCTGTATTCCCACAAGGTTCATATTGGTTTTAAGGTTTATCATTCCCGAAGTATTGGGTCCTATTAATCTTACCCCGGTTTCTTTTGCCGCAGTTACAACTTCCTGTTCAAGTTCCTTTCCCCTGGCCCCCAGTTCCCGGAAACCTCCGGCAATGATAACAGCACCTGCAACATTCTTTTCTCCGCATTTCCTTAGAATGCCTGGGATTGTCCTTGCAGGAGTTGTAATAAGGGCAAGATCAACCGATCCTTCAATTTCAGTAATATCTTTATAGCATCGAAGTCCGCAAATCATGTCTTCCTTGGGATTAACAGGATAAATGTCTCCTTCAAAGCCATCTGACAACAAGGTTTTAATGGCCTGGAATCCCCGTTTTTTCTTATCTTTTGACGCACCGATTATGGCAACGGATTTAGCATCAAGCACTTTATCTAACATAATATTTTCCTTATTTTTTCCTCTGCTCAAAATTATCCAGGGATAAATCCCTTTCCTTGGTTGAAACACAGGCCAGACAAGCTTCAATTTCATAATCCATCAGGGCCTCAAGGCTGCATTCGCCACTGGCCATAAGAAAACCTTTTTTAATGAGCTTCAGGGAAAAAGAGGAGTTGGCTACAATTTTTTTTGCCATGGCAAAAGCTTCATCCATAAGGTCATCAAGGGCAACAGCCTTATTGACCAGGCCAATCCTCTGGGCTTCCTCTCCACTAATATTTTCAGCAGTAAATAAAAGTTCCCTTGCCTTGCCAGGCCCCACAAGATCCTGGACAAGCCTGAATGCTCCACCGGTTACTGAGGATGTTACCCTTGCCTCGGGAGATCCGATAAAGGCTTCTTTGGCGGCAATTCTGATATCACAGGCCAGGGCAAGCTCATACCCTGAGCCCAGTGCATAACCGTTAACGGCTGCAATGGTGGGTTTTTCAAATCTTATGATCTTCCTGGATGCTTCCTGGAGGGATTCAAGGTAAATCCTGTAATCTTCAATGCTTCTGCCCTTTGAATCCTTAAGATCTGCTCCGGTTGAAAAAGCCCTGCCTTCACCTGATAAAATCAAAGCCTTTATATTATTGTCCTGCTTTGCATCTTCAAGGGCATCCTGCATTTCGATCCATAGCTGCCGGTTCATTGCATTGAGCACCTTGGGCCTGTTCAATTTGATCAGGCCGATCTGATCTTTTTTTTCATAAATAATGCATTCGTAATCCATGGGATTTACCTTTTATAATATTGTTAAATAGAGCAAACGTATTGCAATAAGCCTCCCATTAGCAAAAATTATTTGTTTCGTCAAATTGAATTCTTACATCATAAACTTTCCTGGCAGGGCATACCTGCCAGGATTTGCCGGAATCCCATGTTACTCCTGATCTAATACCTCCCAAGGATTCGTAAAATTTCTGATTTTTCTTTGAGTTCCTCCATCATGGGAGACAGGGCATCGCTGAGAATATCTGCTTCAAGGTCTGCATAAAACATATATTCCCATGGTTTTCCAAGCATGGGTCTGGATTCCAGTTTTACCAGATTGATGCTGTACTTGGAAAATATTTTCATGGCTTCATACAGGGCACCGGGTTTGTTTTCCGTTGAAAAAATAATGGTGGTCTTTTCAATCTTTTTATTACCCTTGTATTCTTTGGCAATAACAGCAAACCTTGTATAATTCCTCGGGTTATCTTCAATGGATTCTTCAATCACCTCCATGCCAAAAATTTCTGCAGCCATGGATGACCCAATGGCTGCGACTGATTTATCCATTCCTTCCTTGACAGACCTGACCGCACTTGAGTTTGCCTTGACCGGTACCAGTTCGATCCCGGGATACTGATCCAGGAAATTCTTGCAAAGGGAAAATGCCGGCGGTGCTGCCAAAATTTTTTTAATGGCCTTTTTATCCATTTTGTCCAGGGCTATGAGACCATGTTTTATCCGGATAGTAATTTCGCCGACGATTTTCAGATCAAATTCCTGAAGAAGGTCAAAAATTTCATGGATGGAACCGGAAAGGGAATTTTCAATTGGCACGACTCCGTAATCTGCACTGCCGTTTTCGCAGGCATTAAAAATGTCTCGGAAACTTTTCATGGGAACAGAGGTGACGGCATCACCAAAATAGGAAATGCTGGCCTTGTGGCTGTAGGAGCCATTTTCACCTATAAATGCAGCTGTCTTTGCTGCCCCGTGGTTCAGGTTGTTTATCACCCTGGATTTTTCCAAATAATCAAAGTCCAGCTGCTTTCCAACAACAGGAGCAATCACATACAGATCCCGGGTCAATTGGCCGAACTGCTCTGGATACAGACTCTGGGGACCATCTGACAATGCATTGTCCGGGTCATTATGAACTTCAATCATCAGGGCATCAGCCCCTGCGGCTATTGCAGCTCTTGCCATGGGACTGACCTTTTCCCGGATACCGGTTGCATGGCTGGGGTCAATCACAATGGGAAGATGGGTGAGTTTTTTCAATACCGGTATGGCAGAAAGGTCAAGGGTATTCCGGGTATAGGGTTCAAAGGTCCTGATACCCCGTTCACAAAGAATGACATTGTTGTTTCCCCCGGCCGCAATATACTCTGCAGACATGAGCCATTCCTGGATGGTTGAAGCCAGCCCCCTTTTCAGGATAACAGGTTTACTCATTTTGCCAACGCATTTGAGCAACTCAAAGTTCTGCATATTTCTGGCACCGATCTGGACCACATCTACATATTTTTCCATCAGTTCGGCCTGGACCGGCGAGGTCATTTCCGTTACCACACCAAGCCCGGTTTCCTCCCTGACCTGGGCCAGGATCTTCAGTCCTTCCTCTTCAAGTCCCTGGAAAGAATAGGGGGAGGACCGGGGTTTATAGGCCCCGCCCCTGAATAAAACCGCACCGTATTTTTTGACTTCTTTTGCAATTGTCATGGCCTGGGTATGGCTTTCAACGGCACAGGGTCCGGCAATCACAACGATTCTATCACCCCCCACCACTACATTGCCGATTTTCACCATGGAATCCTCTGACTTGAACTCCCGGCTCACAAGTTTATGGGAAGTTTTTATGGCCAGGGCATCCTTCACCCCTTTAATCTGTTTATATTCTTCAATGGTTTTTTTGCTGTTGGCAATAATACCTATGAGATTTCTTCCGGCATCTGTGATTTCCCTGGTAATGCAACCGTCATTAGACAGCATGGAACGAATATAGTCTTTCTGGTTCTGTGTAATCTTGTTATCAAGAACAAGTATCATTTTAATTCTCCTTTTAATTGAATCTGATTTATTGTGGTCTCAATCCCGCAAAAACAAAAAGGCCCTGGGATTATTCCCAGGGCCTTAAAATAAAAAAACCCCGGGTGGATTAAATGTCCACCCGGGGCCTTATATAAATTTGTATTATATTACGCTATACCGGATGAACGCTCCTAAAAAAGAAGAAGCGTCCAAAATTAAATATAAAATTTTCTATATTTTTTTCAAATTTCATTTGCTGGTGCAGCCTTTGTATTTTCATTGGATTTAAATTTCAATTTCGTTTTAACTTCCGGTAAAAATAGAGGGCATTCTAATCCTTGTCAAGTAAAAATTATTTTATCCCTTTGTTCCCATCTTCATTTTCATGGCCCGGTGAAGTTCATTGACCATTTTCACCAATTCCCTGTGCTGTTCATCTATAAGGTCAATGCCCAGTTTTAATTTGTCTCCCCAGGGCTAAAATCGGAAATATTTTCGGCAGAAGGACTGGATGTTATATCAATGTCAGCATCTTCCACAGATATCTTGAAGATTCCTATCATATCACGAAGCTTACCAGATAACGCAGACAGGTCCTGGGCATTCTTTTTCATCTGAACGCTTCTGACGGTCATTTCTTCTGATACATCATGAACCTTTGAGATATCCGTTGCAATCTCCGTGGATACCTGGGAACTCTGGGCTACATTTTCATTGACATCTCCAATACCAGTGGATGCCTGGCCTATATTTTCAGCCACCTCCGTGGCCGATGCAGACTGCTCTTCAATGGCAGCAGCAATGGCAGATACGATATCAGTAACCTGGGAAATAACCTTTGTAACCTGTTCAACATCCTTTACTGTATCATCCGTGGAGTCCTGGATTCCTTTAATTCTGTCCTTTATATCCAGAGTGGCTCCAGCTGTTTGGGCGGCCAGTCCTTTAATTTCACTTGCCACCACAGCAAATCCCTTTCCTGCTTCCCCTGCCCTTGCCGCCTCAATTGTAGCATTTAATGCCAGAAGATTTGTCTGCTCTGCTATATCCGTAATCACCTCTGTGACCTTATTGATATCCCTGGCAGATGCACCAAGCTGCACTACCCGTTCTGAAGCAGTTTTTACCTTTAAAGAGGCATTCTCAGACACATTTCTTGCCTTTTCACAATTTTGAGCTACTTCATTCAGAGTCTGCTTCATCTGACCGGCAGAATCAGCAACGCTCTCAAGATTTGTGGATGCCTGTTCACTGGCGGCAGCCACGGAATTCATGCTTGCACTCATCTCCTCTGCAGCAGCAGAAACGGAATTGGACCTGGATGCAAGATCTTCTGAATCCTGGGCCATTTGTTCAGATATCAGTAAAAGCTCTCCGGAGGAAGCCGTCACAGTTTCTGAGTTGGATCCTATATCTACTACAATATTATTGAGTCTAAAAATAAAAGCATTAAACCATTTGGCAAGCTCTCCGATTTCATCCCTTGTCTTAATATCAATGCGCTGGGTCAGATCTGCATCTCCCTCTGAAATCTCCTTTAGGGCTGATACAACCTGCTTAATGGGTCCAATAATAATCCGTCCAAGAATAAAGGCAATTAAAATACCGAAAATCACTGCGCAAAGACTGACAATGGTAATAAATGTCGTGGAACTGACAATCTGAGCCCGCATCTGGCTGTTCATAATTTCTTTTGATTTCATGCAGATGTCCTCAATCCCGTCTGCATTGGATTCCATCTGCGTTTTAGCGGTTTGCTGACTTTTCATTAATTCAGCATAGCTTTTAAAGGATTGGATATAAATATTGACCACCTCCTGAATCCCGTCCAGGGGTTTTGTCTTATCCGGGTCATCGATCTTTTCCTTGATATTTGAGATGGCCTTTTCAATTGAACCGATATTTTCGATAATCCTCTGGAACAATGTATCATCTTCTGTGCGGATAAATTCTTTTTCCAGTATCCTGGTTTTTAATAGAATTTTTGCCACCTGATCTGCACCGGAAGATAATTCCATCATCTGACTGGAAAAAATTTGAACATCCTCAATATAAAACTCCAGCATCTCCTGCATTTCCTGATGAAAGTTGATTATGGACATCTGCATGGCTTTGACTGCCTTGATAAGGGCCTGATTATTTTCCTGGCTTTTATGATCAAAAAAAAGAATGGCCTTTTCAATTAGGGCTTGCTGGGTATCACTAATTTTTTTATGACGCTTTTTTGAAACATCTTCAAACAGCAGGGGAGCGATTTCCTTTAGGCTGTTTTTTATATTGCTGTGATGACCCTTCCACTGGCTCATGAAGGATACATTATTTTCATAGGATTCCGTCATCACCATCCTGTATCCTTTGGCCTGGAGAAAATTTTCCTTGATTCTTTCAGCAGATACCACCCGCTGTCGCAGCTGGGATATTTTGGTTTCGCTTTCAGCCATAAGGGAATCATACTTTGCTTTTTGTTTGTCCCTTATGCCGGAAGTAATTTCCAAAGCGACACTGGCCTTTTGCCCCATATCTGTCATGAGAATATCTTTTTCCCCGGCCAGGGCCACATAATCCCCAAAGGCTTTGGCATAGGTATCTGAAGTCTTCAGGATTGCCTGGGCCTGATTTTTGATGGTCTTGTCTGCTGTGGTATCAACAATATTTTTTGCCTGGGTTTTCAGGGTTTTTATATCTTTGACGACTATATCAACGGCCTTGGGATCATTGGTCAGAATAAAGTGCTTTTCATTCTGCCTGGCGTCCAGGATAAGATTCACCAGAACCTGAAACCCATTGGATGAGTCCACTTTTTCAACTACCTGGGTCAGCCCCAGTCTTCCTACAAAAGCAAGCAAAATCAATAAAACAAGGATAATTACAAATCCTCCGGTTATTTTTTTTGCAAGACTTAAATTTTTTAACATGATTTTCTCCTGATGGAATTATTAATATCCAATAAATAATTTTATAGGGGAAACAAAATTATAGTATAAAGTCATTTTTTTTCCAGCCGCCAATGAGGTGAAGGTGCAGATGAAAAATCACCTGTCCACCGCCTTTTTCAACATTAAAAAGCAGCTTATACCCGGATTTGTCAATTCCCTGTTCCTTTGCCATGTCTCTGGCAATCAGGAAAAGATCCGCCAGGATATTTTTATCATCTTCCGTTACGTCATTAATGCTTCTAATATGCTTTTTAGGAACCAAAAGCAGGTGAATCGGGGCGGCAGGATTGATATCTTTGAACACCACATGGGAGTCATCCTCATATAAAAATTCGCTGGGGGTTTCTTTGTTTATGATTTTGCAGAAAAGACAGTCTTGGGGCATGGATTGTTCCTTTTAAAAATAATTATGCGTCAATTTCTTCCATGAGTTTTTCCATGGCCACAGTGGCTTTATCCTGAAGGAAAATATCTGTAATTGACCGGGTATATTCCGATGGAAACAGGTTTATTTCTATAATGGATGCACCATTTGACTCTGCTGCTCTTGGAATCAGGTTAGCCGGCGCAACCGTGCCGGTTGTACCAATGAGAATGAAACAATCAGCCCTGGTTGTTTCATTAAATGATAGGGTTCTGGCAGGTTCTGGAATCTCTTCTCCAAAAAAAATCACATCTGGTTTCAATATTCCACCACACCTGGAACAGGCAGGTGGCAGACAATTCAAATCAATTTCAGAAATTTTATATCTTGTCCTGCAAGTAAGGCAGACAACTTTTTTCAGGGACCCGTGAAACTCATGGATGGTCTTGCTTCCGGCATCCCTGTGGAGATTATCCACATTCTGGGTAATCACTGCCTTCAGCATTTTTCCTGCCTCCATCTCTGCCAGGCTGTAGTGGGCTGCATTGGGCCTTATTTGTCCAAACAACTCATAAAAAAGTTTTCTGATCATTTCCCAGGATTTTTTGGTATTCTGGTTAAAATATTGAATATCAAATATCATGGGATCATATTTATTCCAGAGACCGTTTTCCCCCCTGAAAGGAGGGATACCGCTTTCAACGGAAATTCCAGCCCCTGTAAAAGCCACGCATCGCTTAGCAGATTTAATTATTCTGGCTGCCTGGGCATACATTAAGACCCTCCTTTAAAACTCTCCCTGGGTAAGAGACAAACTTGCCTTTAAACAAGATCCATTACCTCAATGCAATTGGTCCACAAATCAGCAATCAATAATTTATTTCTCAGAATATCCCCCCTGTTCAGCAGCACCTTGATGCATTCTGAAGCCTCCAGGGCAGCAACAAAAAGAGCAGTATAGGAAATATTTCCAGTTTGAGTTTCAATCCCTCTGGACGAAAATTCTGATTTTTCATTCTGATTTTCTTGACTTTTTTCCTCTTGATTTTTACTCTTTATCCTCTGGCTTTTGCTGCCATAAATCAATTCATATCCCCTGTCCTGGGGAAAAATCACAGTAACCTGGCCCGAGACTCCGGCAATGGCACCTGATACCAGGGGGATGGATGCCTTTTGGGCTGCTTCCTGTAGAAGAAACCTGGCATCAATTGTATCAAGGCAGTCTACCACAAGGCCGGCCCCTTCTATCAGACTGTCAATATTGGATTCATCAGCATATACAGCCCGTGAAAAAACCTGGACCAAAGAGTTAATCCCATTTATCCTTTCCCTTGCAGCCTCTGCCTTTGGTGTTCCCACAAGGTCTTCCCTGCTTAAAAGCTGACGGTTCAGGTTACTGGTGTCAAACACATCTCCGTCCACCAGTGTCAGTGTGCCTACACCAATTCTTGCCAGCATTTCACACACCCCGCCCCCAAGTCCCCCCAGACCCATTACAGCGACATGGGAGCTGGCAAGGATATCCTGTTCCCCAGGGCTCAGGGTATTAAAATTTCTATCATATCGTTCTTGGTTTTTATCCATATGAGCTTCCTGTATACACAATCCTAACCGCCTCCCACAGGGGGAAACAATCCTACCCGGTCCCTGTGCTGGAGACAATAGGTCTTATCCTGTTTTTTTCCATTGATAAAAATCAATTTGACAATCTCCTGGGGAATGCCAAGATTATCCATAAGTTCTTTAATGGTGGTTCCCTGGGGGATTTCATAGGCTTCGTTGTTTACAGGAAGATATTTAGCCAGGGTAACAAACAGCTTTAGGTCTATAAGAATCATTTATATTTACTATTTCCATTTTGGCTGATATTAAAGTTATTTAATATGACATAATATAAAATATTTGTACATAAATTTAACAGAAAACAAAGCCCATGAATGACCAGAAAAAAGAGACCCCTACCATTGAAAAAATGGCCCGAAACCTTGTTAATTTTGCTATTGACAGGGCAGATCTCAAGGAATTGATCTCTGCCCTTCCCAGGGAAAATGACCTTAACCTGGCTACAATTGAATATGAACTGGGAATTTTAAAAATCCTGAGTGTGGGCTGGGGTATCTCGTTTTTCATGGCAGCTACAGATAAAAACAAAAAACCATTAACTGAATCTTTCTGGGAAATGGTTCAAGAGATATCCGAAAATATATCCAGCCTGACACAAACCACCACAAAAACAAAGATAGACTATTTTAAAATTTTAAAAGAACGGCTGGATATCTATGTTGACGGAATGAAGAAAAATAATGGCCAACAAGAAAATCCCGCATCTGTCATGGGGCCTGTATTTGCAAAAATCTGCAAAAAATCGGACAATGCCATGGCCATACTTATTGGTACCAAGATGTTCACCCTGACCCTGGGTGCTGTAAAAGAATATATCAATGCTGTGGCAATGTATGACCCCAAGCTTAATTAAAAAACCCAACCATAAAAGAATAAATATATGAAGACCAGATCCCTGAATCCTTTTTTAACTCCCTTCCGGCTTTTAAATACAATTATTTACACCAATATTCTCTTGTTTGTTATCAGTCTGATTTACAGCGGCCGTCAAGTTGTTATGAGTATCAATCCCTTTTATGCGTTAACCCCTTCCGGGGATGTGCTTACTTTTCTGGGTGCTTCGGGCAGGCTTCCCATTGACCATTTTCAAGCCTGGTGGTCCCTGATCACGGCCAACTGGCTCCATGGCAGTCTTCTCCATATCATATTCAACATGCTGGCCCTTAGAACTGTGGCCCCCCTGGTCATGCATGAATTCGGCCTTTACAGGATGTTTTCCATGTACACCATTACCGGGGCTGCCGGGTTTCTTCTTTCATATTTTGGCAATGTGTACCTGACCATCGGAGCCTCTTCAGGGCTCTGCGGCCTTATAGGTGCCCTTCTCTATTTTGGTAAATCCAGGGGCGGCGAATGGGGCCAGAAGGTGTATAAGCAGACTTCAGGGTGGATCATCAGCCTTTTGCTCATTGGTTTTCTTGTGCCCAATATTAATAATTGGGGCCATGGGGGCGGCCTTGCGGCCGGGATTTTTTTTGGCTGGATATTTGGATACAATGATAAAAGAAAGGAGCATGGATTTGACAGAGTCCTTGGTCTTGGCCTGATGATAGTAACGGCCCTGCTCCTGGGACGGTCCATAGTAACAGGATTTCTTTTAATATTTGTCTGATTAATATTTGCCTGGTTATCGGTGTATTATTTGTCTGATTACTGGTTGTCTGGCTCTTGATTATCTGGCCCCTGATTATCTGGCTTCTGGCAAAAAGATTTCTCACCCCATCCTGTCCCCAGGTTCCCAGGAAGAAATTTTACACAATTTTTACACTCCTGCCTTGATATATCATTGGTTCTAAACTATATGAGCCTGTATGAAATTTAAGATAAAAAAAATTGCAATTGTTTCCATGGAAGGCATATTCCCCGGGGCCGGTAATACAAATCAGTTCTTAAATAATATCCTGGATAAAAAAGAGTCTGTTATAAAAGTTCCTGCCAAAAGATGGGTTGCTCCTGCAGAAATAATGATCAAAAAAGGGCCTGGAACAATTTCAGACCAGGTTGTTTCAGACCGGGCCATTTCAGACCGGGCCGGCCTGATCACGGACTTTCATTTTGATCCCTGGGGATACAAGGTAAACAAGGATCTTCTGGCAAGTCTGGATCCGGTCCATCACCTTGTACTTGATGCCGGCCGCAGGGCCATCTCCTCCTGTCGCATGACCCCTGCCCTTGAGAAACGAACCGGAGTTATTCTGGCGGCCATTGCTCTGCCCACAGATACTTCATCCATGGTTTCCTGGGAAATCCTCTGCCAAAAACAGCCCAGATCATTTCTAGGGGCAGATGCTTCCAGAGCCTCTGTGGTATCGGCCCCTGCGGCTATCCTGGCAAGGGCCATGGGTTTAAATGGGGGTAGTTTTACCCTGGATGCAGCCTGCGCATCTTCTTTATTTGCCATTAAGCTTGCCTGTGAACACCTGAGTTTGAAAAAAGCAGATGTCATGGTGGCCGGAGGGGTTTCCAGACCGGATTCCCTTTATACCCAGGTGGGGTTTACCCAGCTCCAGGCCTTGTCCCCTAGTGGCTGCTGCTCCCCCTTTGACAGGAATGCCAACGGGCTGGTGGTGGGGGAAGGAACAGGAATTCTTGTGTTAAAACGGCTGGAGGATGCCCTGGCCTGTGACGACACCATCCATGCTGTTATCACAGGTTTTGGAGTTTCCAATGACCTTGAGGGAAATCTGGTGGCTCCTGCCTCGGAAGGCCAGATTCGGGCCATGACATCAGCCTATGAACAGGCTGGCTGGTCTCCCGCTGATATACAGTACATGGAGTGCCACGGTTCAGGAACTCCTGTTGGTGATCAGGTGGAGGTGAGCAGTATAAAAACCCTGCTGGATCATTATGAGTGTCCCCAAAAATATCTGGCCATTGGATCCGTAAAATCCATGATCGGGCATCTGCTCACCGCAGCCGGTGCTGCCGGATTCATTAAGACTGTCATGTCCTTGGAAAAAGGTGTTCTTCCGCCCTCCCTTAACTTTACATCTCCACCCCAGAACAGTCCTTTGAATCACTCAAATATCCAAGTCCAGACAGACCCTGAACCCTGGCAGCCAGATCATCCCGGGTCCACCCGGAAAGCTGGCATATCCGCCTTTGGATTTGGCGGCATCAATGCCCATATCCTGGTGGAAGAGTTTCAGAACAAGCCTTCCCTGCATTTTGTACCGGAAAACATTGATTCAGCAAATTTTAAAACTTTGCCCATTGCCATTGTTGGGATGGAAACCTTTTCCAGCAGTGCAAAAAACCTGGATGAATTTAAAGATCTGATATTTGGAAAAACCAAACCAGATTTTCAAGTACCCGGACCCAGGTGGCGAAGGACTTGCCATTTGAACCATGAAACAAAAAATATGGCCTGTGATTTTCTGGATGAATTTTCACTGGGCCTGGATGAATTCCATATTCCCCCCAATCAGATGGAAGATATCCTGCCCCAGCACCTGATAATGCTTAAAGCTGCAAAGGGAGCATTGGAAGATGCCAATATTCGTCCCAGACCCCTTAAAATCGATCCTGTTCGAAAAAAAACAGGTTGTGCCATTGGTATTGAATTTGATTTTGGGTCAACGGATTTTTTCCTGCGCTGGAAACTCCATGACCAGGACAGGAGCCTTCAGGATAAAATCAGCCCGCCCCTCAATTTTAACAGGACCCTTGGCGCCCTTGGCGGCATTGTCGCATCCAGGATAGCCAGGGAATTCAAACTGGGCGGTCCATGTTTCACTCTTTCTGCCGGTGCAGCCTCTGGCATAAAAACCATTGAAACAGCGGTTCATTCCCTCAGTTCCCTTGAAACAGATACATTTTTATGTGGTTGTGTGGACCTGGCAGGAGATATTCGTGAATTCACCCTGAACCATGTGGCCAGGCCTTTTGGGGAAACCCACCCTTCGGAAGGTGCAGCTGCCCTGGTATTAAAACGCCTTGACCAGGCAATCCAGGACAATGACCGGATTTACGGTGTTATCAAAGGAGTTTCAGGATCAGGAGGGGGGATTATCCCCGGGGAAACAAACATTCCTGATAAAATACAAATCCCAGATAAAATACAGACACAGGGCCAATCCGATTCCGATAATACCCCGGGTTTAAATCAATATTTTGAATCCTTTGAAAAGGCAATAAAAGATTCCCATATTGAATTTTCAGACCTCTCCCTCATTGAAACCCATTCAGGAGGAACAGGTATGGATGGCCTTTCTGAAACCAAGGCCTTGAAACGCATGGCTCTTTCCCATGGGAAAATGGAACATCCATGTTATATTGACTATGCTGCTTCCACCATTGGAAATACCGGCAGTGTGGCCAGCCTTTTTTCAGTGATAAAGACATGTGTGTGTATGTACAACAATATCCTACCCGCTTCTGGTATTCCGCCCGAGTCTGGATTCAAAGAACTTGAATCCCTTGGAATCAAAACGCTCCAGAGCCAGCAGGCCTGGGAGGCTCCCAGGGAAATACCAAGAGTAGCGGCCATTGGTTCCATCACCGTGGATGGTGCCTCTGCCCATGCAATTATTGAAGAATATCCGTTAAAAGACATGCTTCAAGGGAAGGTTTCACTTTGTTCTACCCAATACAATGACCAGGACAATGAAAAAACGATTAAAATCAAAACAAGTCGTGCCCCTGTGACAGAGGATATAATTGAAATCATTAATTATTCAGCTCCAGACCCCTTTTCTGAGCCTGCCACAATTTCCGACCCAGTAATCCAAGACCCAGCAATTTCCGATCCATCTATTGCTATTGATCCAGCTGCAATTGCTGATATATCAAGGATAACGGCCCGGGCCCATGAAAAATTCCTCCTGTTTTCCCAGGAAAATATGGCAATAATGGAGACCCAGTTTAAGGCCCTGGTTCAGACAGCAGCAGGAGTTGTGGATGAACCATTGGAAGTTTCAGGTCAAAAGAGTTTTACACCACCCCAGGAAATTGCCAGACCACCCGCTCCACCTATAAACAAACCTGTATTTTTGGACCGGGACAAATGCCTGGAATATGCCATTGGAAAGGCAGGAAATGTTCTGGGACCTGAATTTGACATCATTGACACCTATCCATGCAGGGTCCGCCTGCCGGATGAGCCCCTGATGCTGGTTGACCGGATAATTGATATCCAGGGTGAGATGCTCTCCCTGGGCCGTGGAAAAATTATTACCCAGCATGATGTAAGGGAAGATGCATGGTATCTGGACGGGGGCAAGGCACCGGTCTCCATTTCCATTGAGGCTGGGCAGGCAGATCTGTTTTTGTGCGCTTATCTTGGCATTGACCATGCAGTTAAAGGAAAGCGGAAATACAGACTTCTGGATGCAAAGGTCACCTTTCACCGTTCCCTGCCCAATCCAGGGGAGACCATTGAATATCATATTGAAATTGACAGGTTTTTAAAACAAGGGGAAATTTATCTCTTTTTTTTCCACTATAAGGGATATATTGATAGCCAATTGTTTATTTCCATGAAAGAAGGATGTGCAGGTTTTTTCACGGATGAGGAAGTGGAAAATTCCGGAGGAATTATTCTTAAAAAAGAAAATCTTGAAAAAGAAACCCTTGAAAAAAAGATCTCCGTAAAAACTGAGCCCACAAACAATTTTACTCCGCTTATAGGGGTAGAAAAAATCTCTTTTTCCCATGAAAAAATAAAGGCCTTGAGAACAGGAGATCTTGAAACAGCCTTTGGCCGTCAATTTAAGGGAATAACTCTTGGGGAAAACCAATGGCTTCCCGGAGAAAGAATGAAACTCATTGACCGGGTGATTGAACTGGATCCCCAGGGAGGCAGGTTTGGGAAGGGGTGGATATCAGCCGAGGCTGATATCCATGAAGATGACTGGTTCCTGACCTGCCATTTTATTGATGACATGGTCATGCCCGGTACTCTGATGTATGAATGTTGTGCCCATGCCCTGAGGATCTTTGTCCAAAGAATGGGCTGGGTCAGCAGGGAAAATCATGTGCATTATGATGTTATCCCCCTGAATATGAGCGATTTAAAATGCCGGGGACCTGTGACCCGGGAAACCAGAAAAGCAAGGTATGAAATTGAAATCAAAGAGATGGGATACAATCCAGAACCCTATGTGATAGCGGATGCCCACATGTTTTCAGACGATTTGCAAATTGTGCTGTATAAAGACATGGGAATGAAAATTTCAGGCATCACCCGGAACGACCTTATGAATTTTTGGAGCAAAAATGAAATATAAAAATGTTTTTATAGAATCCTTTGGATATGAACTGGCACCCCATATCGTTACCTCCCAGGAGATAGAAGAAAAACTCAAACCCTTTTATGATTCAGTGGGATTTGTTCCCGGACAGCTGGAAGCATTGACCGGAATTAAGGAACGACGGTATTGGGACATTGACCATACACTGGCTGAACACGCTGCGGCAGCCGGACAAAAAGCAATTGATGAAGCAGGTATAGACCCAAAACACATTGGAGCCCTGACATTTTGCGGTGTTGGCCAGGATGGATTTGAGCCGGCCACATCCTGTTCCGTTGCCGACAAACTTCACATTGGAACGGATGCCCATATTTATGATGTTAAATCAGCATGCCTGGGCATGGTCACCGGCATGGTCCATGTGGCCAATGAGATCGAATTGGGAAATATAAAGGCAGGTCTTGTGGTCTCCTGCGAAACAGCCAGGCAGATTGTGGATTCCACAATCGATGAAATCAATACCCGCAAAAGCATTGATTTCTATAAAGAAACCATTGCCACCATGACCGGGGGATCCGGAGCAGCAGCCATCCTTCTTACCAGTGGCAATCATCTGGATAGTCTTGGTCTTCATGATAACCAAAGGCATGCCCTGAAGGGCGGCGTTGTTCAGAACGCCATCCAGCACCACGGACTCTGCAATTGGGGGTTTGAACAAAGCGGCATGCCTACAAATTCCAGGGTCATCATGAGAACCCAGGCCCAGGCTGTCCTGGAAAACGGTATGGCCCTGGCCAAAAAAACATATGAACTGTTTAAAAAAGAATTTAGCCTACCCATGGACAAGCCTGACAAATTCATTGCCCACCAGGTGGGTGAAGGTCACCATCAATTGTTTTTTAACACATTAGAACTGGACCGAAAAAAAGATTTTACCACCTTTCAGTTTCTGGGAAACGTGGGCACGGTATCCCTTCCCATTACGGCAGCCATTGCCGATGAACGGGGCTTTTTACTTCCAAATGATTTTGTGGCTTTTCTGGGGGTTGGCTCTGGATTGAATTGTTATATGCTGGGTGTGGAATGGTAAAAAGGATAATCAATAAAAAACAATTTTCTTTTAAAGGATTTGAGGATCTCTACCCCTTTACATCCAATTTTTTAAACATCAATGGCCATGATCTTCACTATGTGGACCAGGGCAAAGGCCCACCATTATTAATGGTGCACGGCAACCCAACCTGGTCTTTTTACTTCCGGCATTTGATACCCCCGTTGTCAAAGGAATTTCGTACCATTGTACCGGATCATATTGGATGCGGACTTTCAGACAAGCCAGGCCCAGAGAACTATGATTACAGCCTTGCTTCCCGGGTAAATGATCTCGACACCCTGATTACCCACCTGGATTTAAAAGAAAAAATATCCCTGATTGTCCATGACTGGGGCGGTATGATCGGACTTTGCTGGGCCTTGGATCACCTTGAAAAAATTGACAAAATCATTATCACCAATACCTCTGGTTTTTTTCTGCCCAGAGAAAAACAATTCCCAATGCTTTTGTGGTTGATCAAATATCTAAAATGGTTTGGTGTACCAGCAGTGCTGGGATTGAACGCCTTTTCCAGGGGTGCCCTGTATCTTGGCTCCGGGTCAAAACTCTCTTCTCAAGTCAAAAAAGGACTTATTGCGCCCTATGATTCCTGGAAAAACAGGATTGCGACCTTAAAATTTGTCCAGGACATACCCATAACGGAAAAAGACAAAAGTTATGGCCTGGTGAATCACGTGGACAAACACCTGGGCAAGCTGGATGAAACAAAACTTTTGTTTCTCTGGGGGGCCAGGGATTTTGTCTTTGACCTGACGTTTCTCAATGAATTCAGGAGACGGTTTCCCAGGGCTGGCTGCCGGGTTTTCCATGATGCAGGCCATTATCTGTTTGAAGATAAACCAGAAGAAACCCTGAAACTGATCGATGCATTTTTGAACAATAAGCTTTGCTATAATGTATAACCAGATTTTTATGTAGAATTTTTATTCTGGTTTTTATTCAAACCTTTTAATTTGGCCTTTTGACTTTTTTGACAGGGTCAGGTAATAAATCACCTATGCTTGGATTTGGTAAAAAGAAAAAAAAAACAGAAGAAGAAAACAAAACCACTGCTGCGCAAACACCCCCACCTCCTGAAAAAAAATCAAAAGGCAAAAAACCTTCCAAAGAAGGGGATGTTGAAGAAACTTCTCTGCCAAAAAAGAAAAAACCCGTTGCCAAAAAAAAGATTTTTACCCTTTTACTGCTATTGGTGGTCATTGGTGTTTCCTCCTTTCTGGTTTACACTCAGTTTTTCAAAGAAAAAGAACCTGGAATCCCCATCTATACAAAAGTTGAACTGAATCATGTGAACCTGCCCGAAGAGATGCTTCAGTTCAGTTTTGAGCACTTTCCAAATCTCTACGCTTCGTTTATAACCTTTAACAGGGAAGTTACACTCATTGACAAGGAACTTGCCTGGATTGAGAGTGTAGCCCAGAAATATCCAGAACAAGTAAAAATAACGACTGCAGAAAAAAAGGTTTGGGAAAATGGGAAAAATACCCTTGTAAAAGATTTTTCAAAATTAGAAAAACCAGTGAAAGAGGCCTATGTCCTTTTCCAGGTAAATGAAGCCCAAGGCCTAGTTCAAGTTGAAGAAAAAGAAAAGGAACTATCCGAAACTGCTCAAAATTCATTAAAAACAGCCCAGGATTTGACAAAAAAATTGAAATCCCGGGGACCAGCACCTCCAGATAATTTTTTCCAGGGTATTATGTATAAATTAAAAAAGAAATTTCTATGACAAATTTTATCAATATTTCAAGAACTCTAAAAAAAACTGTTGACCTCTACCCCTATAAAAGAGCCGTGGTTTATCCGGCTGGCCGGGATAAAAATAAAAGAGTTCTATACAGCCAGATAACCTTCAGCCAATTGGATACGCTTTCCGACAGGCTTGCCTTTGGCCTTGAACGTATCGGTATTACAAGGGGAACCAGGACCATTTTGATGATCACTCCTGGAATGGAGTTTTTTATTACGATTTTTGCCATGTTCAAGGTGGGGGCTGTCCCTGTGGTGGTTGATCCGGGCATGGGAATTAACAGGATGCTCCAATGTCTTCAAAAGAGCAGGCCCAAGGCATTCATCGGCATTGAAAAAGCGCATCTGCTCCGCACCCTTAAACCCGGGTTTTTTAAAACTGTCAAACATTGGGTGACAGTGGGCCGGAAATGGTTCTGGAACGGACATACCATTAACCAGCTCATGGCCGATACCAATGGTGCTTATCCCCTGGCCAGGACAACAGGGGATGAAATGGCAGCCATTCTGTTCACCACGGGTTCCACAGGCCCTGCCAAAGGGGTTGTGTACACCCATGGAAATTTTGATGCCCAGATAAAACAAATTCAGGATCATTTTCAAATAGGACCTGATGAAATTGACCTTCCCACCTTTCCTTTGTTTGCCCTGTTTGACCCGGCATTGGGAATGACTGCCGTGATCCCGGACATGGATCCCACCAAACCGGCCATGGTGAACCCCCTTAAAATCATTGAAGCAATTGAAAATCATGGGGTGACCAATATGTTTGCCTCCCCTGCCCTGCTCAACCGCGTTGGTAAATATGGAAAAGAAAATCTTATCAAGCTTCCATGCCTCAGGCGTGTGGTATCGGCTGGTGCCCCGGTCAGCCCGGCCAATATTGAACAATTTTCATCTATGCTCTCGGATGCGGCCCAGATACATACACCCTATGGTGCCACAGAAGCGGTTCCCATCATCTCCATTGAGTCCCGTGAAATTCTTTCAGAAACTAAAAAACTCAGTGAGCAGGGGTTTGGTATGTGTATTGGCAGGCCCATTGGCAATACACAGGTCAATCTCATTGAAATTTCAGATGATCCCATTACCCAGATTCAAAATGCCCCTGTGGTTCCGGAAAATCAGGTGGGAGAAATTACAGTACGTGGCGAGCTTGTAACGGAAAATTATTATAACAACAGGGAAGCAGATCTTCTGGCAAAAATTCCTGATTCTGATGGTGGAGTATGGCACCGCATGGGGGATCTTGGATGGAGGGATTCAAAGGGAAGGATCTGGTTTTGCGGCAGGAAAAATCATCGGGTAATAACTGACAGGGAGACCTTGTTTACCATTCCAGTGGAAGCCATATTCAATAACCATGAAAAAGTTTTCAGAAGCGCTCTTACGGGTGTTGGCCCCAAAACCCGACAAATTCCAGTGATCTTTATTGAGCCTGGTTCAAAGATAGTCAATAAAAAAACATTTATCAAAGAACTTCTGGCCCTTGCCAGATCCAATCCTTTGACAGCTGGTATTGGGCACATCTTTATTGACAAATCTTTTCCAGTGGATATTCGCCATAATTCAAAAATTTTCCGGGAAAAACTGGCCATTAAAGCAAAAGCACTGCTTAAGCTTTAGTGCTCACTCTTTAAAACAAGAATATCCCTGTCTTAATCCGGCAAAAGATCATAAAAATATAACATTGCATCGGATCGTGTAATGATGCCTATTACTTTATTGTCCTCCATCACTGGAATCCTGCCGATATCGTGCTTGATCATTAACCTGGCAGCCTCAATGGCACTCTTGTCATTGGTGATGGTAACAAGGTTCCTGCTCATGAAAGCCTTGATGGGCGACTGCATCTGTTTTGTCTTCCGAATTTTTTTAAAATCTCTCCTGGAAACGATTCCCACCAGATTTTCTTCTTTGTCAACCACAGGCATTCCAGTGCAGCCAAGATTCCGTAAAATCATGGCAACTTCTTCAACCTTGGAGTCCTGGTCCACGGTAACCACGGGATAGGACATAATATCGTGAAGCCTCACCGATGAATGCTGATTGCCTTTTACAAGTTCCAGTATCATTTCTTTGAGGGTTTCAGGGTTGGCGCGCTTTATCAAAGCAGATCCTGCCCCGGGATGCCCCCCCCCACCCATGCTCCGCATAACCAGTCCGATATTGATCTCATCCACATTGCTTCGACCGATGACCATGCATTTATCCTGTTCCATATCCCTGAAAATACCAAATGCAACATCTACATTTACAATTTCCCGGTACATTTCCAGGACCATGGCCAGGTTCTGTACCCGGCCGCTGATGTCCAGATGGCAGAGACTGAAAGTAAAAGCACCCACGGCAGATCGTTCTGCTTTCTGGACCATTTCAAAAAGAATATCTTTTTGTTTTTTCCCGTAGGCTGGTTTTAAAAACCCGGAAAGGATATGCAGATCTGCTTTTCGATCCAACAAAAATCCTGCTGCATAGGCATCTTCCGGCCTGGTGGATGGGAAGGTGAGATTACCTGTATCTTCATATAGACCCATGAGGAAAAGGGTTGCCTGGATGGGTGTAATAAGTTTCCGCTGATTTTCAATTTCCTTGACCAGAATGGTGATTGCAGCTCCGGTCTCTTTTATATTTTTTTCGTCCGTTTCCATATCCCCTTTGGTATGGTGATCCCAGACAATGATCTTTACATCTTGTTTTTCTCTTAGGGCAAGCACTCTCCGATCAAGTCGGTCCCATGTATGGGTATCCACAACAATCAAGGTGTCCACGTCATCATAATCGATTTCCGTTGGAGAATAAAAATTAAACAGATCTTTGTGGATGGCCAGGAAGCCCTTGAGGTTGGCATTGATTGAACCTGGAAGTACTGCTTTTGCCTCGGGATAAATAAGCCTGGCTGCTACAAGGCTTGCAAGTGCATCAAAATCTGAGCCTTTGTGGGTCGTGATGATTTCCATATGCCCTCTTTTATAAGGTTTATGCCTTTATGTATTATAATCAGACCTTTTTAAAAATCAATCCTTTCCTAGCTGATTTTAACCGCAAGATTACCGTCCATCATATGGTGAATAATATGATGCACCCATAAAAGAAAAACCATTATGATCCTTTAAAAATATCCCTGTCCGGGCAAGGCTCCCTGTTTTATCAAAAATAACAATAAAAAAGGCCAGAACAATTCCAAAGAGAAACCTTTGATTTTTTATTTTTCCAATCAAAATATTTTTTTTGCCCTACCCTGGAAATTTGGTTTTTGCCTGTTCAGCCAGATCCCAGAACAGACCGGTCATAAGCTGCAGTCCTTCCTTCATGATTTTTCCGGAAACATGTTCATTGGGTGCATGCTGGTTGCAGCCTCCATAGGAATGGGGCACCCAGATGGTGGGCATTCCAATGACATGGCTGAAGGCATCATTGGGCAGGGTTCCACCGAGATTCGGCAAAAAGCTGATTTTTTTATCTGGTTTGTTCAGCTTATCAAGGGTGGATTCAAAGGAAGAGGTAACAAACTGAACCCAGGGATTATCAGGATCCATGCGGGTGGCAAGTCCGTAGTTGTTGGGAAGGGTCTGGATATCCACCATGGGAAAACCATGGGAATCCAAATGTTCTCTGATTGCCGAAATAAAAGTGGTGGGATCAAAATCAGCAACAAATCGAATATGGCACCTGGCCCAGGCTTTTGCAGGGATTGCATTGACGGGTTGAACAGGGTCACCACACGCAAAGGCAAGCACTTCCAGGGTGTTCCAGCCATAGACTTTTTCAGCCGAAGTCAAACCAGGTTCTCCCCAGTCAGGGTCTATTTCCGGCCCGTCTTTTCCAGTGATTTCAAGCTTATCAATGGCTTTTTTTATGGAAGGTTGAATTCCTTCAGGCCTAAGTTCCTTCACCAGAATTTTTCCTTTGGCATCCACCATACAGGCCAGGGCATGGGAAAGGATAATACCCGGATTGGCAAGAAGACCGCCCCAGTTTCCGGAATGGTGTCCGCCTTCCCTTAAACTAACGGTCAGATCAAAATTAAAAACCGCTCTGGAACCACCGAAAATCGTGGGCACATCCGGGTCAATTCTTGGACCGTCCGAGGCAATGAGCACATTTGCCTGCAAAGATTTTTTTTCCTGCTCACAAATTTCATGCAATCCTGGAGATCCTGATTCTTCTCCGGATTCGATCAATGCGATCACGTTGAATCCCAAAGAACCCCTTTCTTTAATCACGCAATCAAGTGCTGCAAAATTAAGGGCATGCTGTCCCTTATTATCAGCCGCTCCCCTTCCATACCATTTATTTTTATCTTTACCCTTTGTCAGTTTCAAGGGAGAAAGTCCTTTTTCCCAGGCATCGGTCATAGCAGGGACTGTATCCCCATGGCCGTAAATAAGGATGAAAGGCAATGCTTCATCTTCAATCCTCCTGGCAATTAAAAAAGGGGCACAGGGTTCCACCGGGTTTTCAACAATGCGGCAGGTAAACTCCATGGTTTGAAGGTAGGGGATTATTTTTTTTTCAAGATAAGCCAGCAACTGGGGTTTTCGATCAGACTCACGACTTCCGGTGTCCAGGGCCACCCAGTCAGCCAGCAAATCAAAAAAACTATTATTATCAAAAAATTGCTCCGCCCTGTCCATTGCATTTTTTTTGTTTACCAGATTTTTTTCCATTAAATTTTTCCTTGTTTATTCAGTATTCATCTGACAATAAAAATGAATCTTAAAAATTATCCGGATAATGACATTCAACCAGTTTACCCGATTTAACGATCGGTTGAGGTACAACTTCAGAACATTTTTCCTTACATTTGGCACATCTTGGATGGAAGGCACACCCCGACGGCGGATCAATGGGATTGGGATATTCTATGCCCAGATGAACTTCGGGCAATCCCATGGTTGGGTCAGGTGTGAGAACTGAGTCTAAAAGCGCCTGGGTATAGGGATGACTAGGATTATCAAATAGGTCCTTTGCTTTTCCTTCCTCAACAATTCGGCCAAGATACATTACTGCCACATGGGTGGCAATATGTTCCACCACAGCCAGGTCATGGCTGATAAACAGATAGGTCAGGTTTAATTCCGATCTAAGATCCAGGAGCATATTGAGGATCTGGGCCTGGACCGAAACATCCAGTGCAGATGTGGGTTCATCGCAAAGCACCACCTCGGGCCTCATGATCAGAGCCCTTGCAACGGCTACCCGCTGGCGCTGGCCCCCGGACAGCTGGTTGGGATAATTGTGTTTAAGTCTGGGGGGTAATCCAACGATCTCCATTATCTCATCCACTTTTTGGTCGAGATCACGGGTCCCCAGGGAAAGCCCCTGGGCTCTCAGGGGCAGGGAGATAATCTTGGATATGGATTTGCGCGGATTCAGGGATGAATAGGGATCTTGAAAAACCGGCTGGATAATTCTTGCAATCTGCTTGCTGGCCATGGATGAAATGTTTTTCCCACCAATATAAAGTTCACCACTGGTTTTTTTTTCAAGGCCTAATATCATTTTTGCAATGGTTGTTTTACCGCAACCTGATTCTCCCACAAGACCGAGGATAGAACCCTTGGGAATCGACAGACTGACACCATTGACGGCTTTGAGTTTTTTTTTGCCAATAAACATTCCAGCACTGATCTGATATGTTTTTGTGATATTTTTGGTCTGTAAGGCATATTCAGCCATCAGATCATCTCCTCCGCTTTTATATCCATTGGATCGGCCTTGCCCCTTGGTCTGTCTGTTGAATCATCTGATATATCATTTGGCGGCCTTGTACATCGAAAGGACCGTGTGCTGGATATCCGGATCAGTTCCAGATCCCTGGATGCACATCCTGTGGTAGCAAAGCCGCACCGATTGCGGAAGGCACACCCCCACAGGTCACCAATGGGGGTGGGAACAATCCCGGGTATGGAACCCAGTTTTTCCCCGGGTTTTGTTTTTCCAGGAACAGGTATGCAGTCCATTAACCCCCTGGTATAGGGATGATTAGGATGATTAAAAATCTCGGTAATCGTACCTGTTTCAACCACTTCTCCGCAATACATAACAGCCACATCATCGGCAATCCTTGCTACCACTCCAAGATCATGGGTAATGAGAATCATTCCCATGTTGAATTCTTTTTGTATGGAGGCAAGAAGTCTGAGAATCTGGGCCTGGATGGTAACATCAAGGGCAGTGGTGGGTTCATCGGCAATAATCAGAGACGGACCGCACATAAGGCCCATGGCAATCATAATTCTTTGACGAAGTCCACCGGACAGCTGGTGGGGATATTGTTTAAGACGGGAGGCAGACCCGGTGATTCCCACTTTTTCAAGCAGGAACACTGCCCTGTCCCGGGCCTCTCTGGTGCTTACTTTTTTATGTTCTGTCAGAGCTTCGGTGAGCTGATCACCTATGGTATAGCAGGGGTCCAGTGAAGTCATGGGTTCTTGAAAAATCATGGCCATTTTAGCGCCCCTGAATCTGGACATCTTTTTTTCATTCATTGCTAAAAGGTCATGGCCCTCAAACTGCATTTTTTCAGCAGTGCAAATGGCTGATGGAGGAAGGATATCCATTATTGCCAGGGCTGTAATGGATTTTCCGCACCCGGATTCACCCACAAGACTCAGGGTTTTTCCCTTTTGCACTGTAAAGCTGACATTTCTGACTGCATGGAGTGAACCCGCAGGAAGATGTAAATCCACATTTAAATTTTTTACTTCAAGAAGAGCATTCATGATCTTCCCTCCGGTGATGTCACATCCCGCAAACCATCTCCAAAAAGATTCATTCCAAGGACAAGAAAGAAAAGTGCCACACCCGGTATGGTTACAAGATATGGATCAAACAGCATTAAATCTTTTCCTTCGGAAATCATAAGACCCCAGGAAGGAGTTGGTGGCTGAATCCCCATTCCCAGAAAAGAAAGTGCAGCCTCCAGAAGAATGGCCCTGCCGATTTCCAGGGTAGCCACAATGACTATGGAATTAAAAAGGTTGGGCATAATCTCCCGGACCATGAGCCAGATAACGGAACAGCCTGCAGCCCTTGCCGCCTGGACATAATCCATGGCCCTTATCTGCTGGGTTGTGGCCCGTAAAATAACGGCAAACCTGTCCCAGATCAGGCAGCCTAGGACGATGATCACCACATGCTTGGACCCTCCAATAATAGCAACCACGGCAATGGCCACCAGCACAGCAGGCAGTGCAAGCCGCACAGTGATTATAAAGCTGACTATCATATCAGCAATGCCTCCAAAATATCCTGCAACCAGTCCCAGGGAGATTCCAATGACCGCTGCAATGGCCATGCACGAAAATCCTATTAAAAGGGAGATTCTGGACCCATAGGCCAGCCTGGAAAGATAATCACGTCCCATATTGTCAGTTCCCAAGGGATGATCCCATGTTCCTGTTTCACTCCATACAGGGGGTATCATCCTGTTGGAAAGATCCTGGTGATAAGGATCATGCCTGGCAATATATGGGGCAAAAACCGCCACCATAAAAACCATCAAAACCATTACACCGCCAATGATAAATCCCTTATGGGTCATCATCCTCTGGCGCATGATCTGGCCTGGTGTGGGAAACACCACATCCAGGCCTAATCCTGAATCAAATTGTTGTTGCTGTATGGGTGTCATAAATCAAGAACTCCTGATTCTAGGGTCAAGGAAGGCATTGCAGAGATCCGCCATAAAGGTCAAAAAAATATAAATGGTGGAAAGGAGAAGGACAATTGCCTGGACAACGGGCAGATCTGATCTTGAGATGGAAACCCATGCCAGATTGCCAAGACCGTTCAATGCAAATATGGATTCAATGACAATGGAACCGCCCAGCATAAAACCCAGCTGTACAGCTGCAACGGCAACAACGGGTATGATGGCATTTCTAAGGGTGTGTTTAAACAATATTTTAGGCCATCGTAAGCCCTTTGCCCTGGCTGTCCTTATATGATCTGAAGCCAGCACCTCCATCATCCCCGACCTTACCAGGCGCATGATGGCAGGGGTTGCATAATACCCCAGAGCAATGGTTGGCATGATAAAATGCCGCCAGGTATCACTGCCTGATATGGGAAGCCATCGCAAATACACCCCAAAGAAAATGATAAGAATCAACCCAAACCAGAACGAAGGCATGGCCTGGCCCATAACTGAAATTGACAGGGCGATCCTGTCAATCCAGGTATTGGGCCTGACCGCGGCCAGCATTCCCAGGGGAATGGACAGGATCATTGCAAAGGACAGGGCACAGATACCCAGGGTCATGGTCACTCCCATGCGCTCTCTGAGCATCTGTGCCACTGGCTGATTCAAATAGGGCGAGTTTCCAAAGTCTCCATGGATAGCCCTGCCTGCCCACTCAAAATATTGAATTATCAGAGGACGGTCAAACCCGTATTGTTCCCTGACAAATTCAATCTCTTCATTACTTGCACCCTCGCCTGCCAGTGAAATGGCAGGGTCGCCCGAGACCCGTAACAGCATAAAGCTGATCAGGGATACTGTCACCATGACAATAAGTGCGAGTCCCAGGCGTTTTAACGTATATATCAACATAGTATTATCCGTTTATTTCCATTTTGCCTGGAAAAATCTGGGCACTGCATCGGGATAGGGTGTAAATGCCAGATCCTTTGAATAACAATTGTTTGAAACATAGGTGAACATGGGGCACCAATATGCCTGATCCGCAATCCGTTTCAAGGCATCTGAGTATAGTTTTTTCCGTTTGGGCATATCAATGGAAGTATCCGCTTCCATGAGCAGATCTTTTACAATAGGATCACGGGAAAGATCATCCGCCTCAAACTCAAAGAAATGGCTTGTAATTGCGGACACATCATTGATGGAATAGGAACCCCATGTGAGAAACTGCATCTGGGCCTTGCCGGCCCGGGCTTTTTCTCTGAGGGCTGAATATTTCATGATCATCAATTTTGCCCGTATGCCTACGGCAGCCAGATCCCCGATCATTGCTTCGGCAAAATCCCTGTTCCTGTATCCGTAGAGGGTGGTTTCAAACCCGTCGGGATAGCCTGCATCTGCCAATAATTTTTTTGCTTTTACAGGGTCATATTCATATTGTTTTACATCCTGTTCACATCCAAACTGGGATGGAAAACATGCTGAATAGACAGCACGGGATTGCCCACCCAGCAGATTTTTAGCAATGGAATCCCTGTTAATGGCATGGTTGATGGCTTGTCTGACTTCAAGTTTTACATAGGGGTTGTCCATGCCATGTTCTTTACCGGAACGGTTTGCAGCATCAAACACGATGTATCCTATCCGCATGGTTTCCGCCGGGGTAACAGTAAGGGATGGTATTTTTGCAAGTTTAGCAGCCTGGTCCGGGGGTATCAGATAGATCCAGTCAAGGGAGCCTGTCATGAGTTCTGCCATCTGGGTATTGATTTCGGGAAGGGTTCTCCAGACAATTTTACCAATGTTAGGCTGTCCCTTGGGACTGTCTTTAAAATAGTTTTCATTTTTTTCCATGACGATTTTTTGACCAGGAATTACCTCAACAATTTTATAGGGGCCTGAGCCGATGGGTTTGACACCAAATCCATCCGTGCCCACTTTTGAATAATAGTCTTTGGGATAGATGGGGTTTGCGCCTGACAAAAATTCAAAGGCTGCAGGAAATGGTTTTTTCAAAATAATTTTTATGCCGTAGTCCCCTGTTTTTTCAACATGGTCTATCCAGCTTGAATACCGCTGGGTTTTTACTTTATTATCCGGATTTGCAGCAAAGTTAAGTGTATATACAACATCATCTGCAGTCAGTTCCTGACCATTATGAAATTTAATCCCCTGCCTGAGATTAATTGCCATTTCCGTATCAGAATTCCATTTAAAGGTCTTTGCAATGAGTCCCTTGTATTCATAGGTAACAGGATCCCGGTACAATAGATTGTCATAAGCATGTCTTGCAATAACAATTCCTTCACGGGCTGTATTAAAATACCGGTCAAGGGTTTCAAGTTCTTTGCTGAATGCAATATTCAGGGTGTCGTTTTTTTTATCGGCAAAAGCCGGGTGTAAAAAACATGATAAACACATGAGAATGAACAGCGAGATGGACAATAACTGGATACTTTGTTTCTTCATTTCACTTACCCTCCTGGTATTAATTATTATTTTACCACTATCCCTGGTAAACACTTTTTGTATGGGTTTACCGATACAAATAATTACCTTTATTTGAAAAAATTTTCCACTGCCTTAAATAATATTTCTGCTCCTATTTCCAGCACATCTTCATGGAGATCAAAATAGGGAGAATGCAAAGGATGGTTTATCCCCTTTTCCTGGCTTGCACATCCAAACCTCATTATGGCACCAGGACATTTTTGGGCAAAACAATAAAAGTCTTCACTTCCCATTATAAAAGACAGAGACTTTACATTTTCCTTTCCCAATACTTCCACAGATGCCCCATAAAGTGACTTGCTGACATCTTTGTCATTTACACCCAGAGGTGCGCCATGTTTAATGATGAGCTTACTTTTTGTTCCCAGCATTTTATCAATTCCAAGAACCAGGTTTTCCAAAGCCGTAAAAATCAGGTTTCTTACTTCCTGATCATGGGTACGGATGGAACCCGTGATAACTGCCTGTTCCGGGATTATATTACCGGCAGCACCGCCATGGCATGTGCCGACACTTATGACTGCAGAGTGGGCAGGGTTGATATGCCTGGGAATAATTGAATCCAGGCTGGTTACAAAAATACCGGCAGCAGTAATGGGATTGATTCCCTGGTGGGGACGTGCACCATGGGTACCCTTGCCAATTATCACTAGTTCAAAAGAATCAGAAGCAGCATGACCAATGTGGGTAAAAACCCCCACGGTGCCCACGGGTAAATTTGGATCCATATGTCCTGCAATGATTTGGTCCACCCGGGGATTTTCAAGCACACCCTTTTCAACCATTGCTTTGGCTCCGCCCAGTTTTTCTTCTGCAGGTTGAAAAATCAATTTAATGTTCCCATGAATTTTATTCAAAAATCCAGAGTCTTCAATTTTTTTTGCAACACCCAGGACGATGGATGTATTGGCATCATGACCGCAGGAATGCATAACACCCTCATGGATTGATTTATGGGCATTGTCAGACAGTTCCTGCATGGGCAATGCATCAATATCAGCTCTTACCGCAATGGTCCTGTTTTTTTCAGGGTCCTGTTTTTTGCCTTTAAAAACAGCCACCACGCCAGTCATATCATCAAATGTCTGGATTTCAGCCTTTATAGTTGTAAGCACATTACAAATTTGTCGGGTTGTTCTTTTTTCATTAAAAGACACTTCAGGGTGTTTGTGAAAATCATTCCTGAGATTTACAATCCATTTTTTAAATTCATTATTATTTATTGACATTTTTTATTTTTCCCCTGGTATAAATTTACGGGTGTTTTACCATTTATTTCAATTTGGAGGCGGATCAACCGCCGCAATCTCTGATTGTATTATCCTGGCTATTTCCCTGCATCTTTCAGGATCCATACGCACGGTTATACTGGCCATGCTGATGGCGGTTACAACCTGACCTTTTATGTTAAAAATTGGGACCCCCACCCCAATGGAATCCGACGTCACATTGGTCTGCTGGCTGATTTTTTCCAATGTTGTATGAAAACGGTCTCGCATGAAGAATTGACGTGTACCTGCTCCCAGGGAATATAATTCAACCCCAAGGTGGTATAGCTTGGCTTTTGTATCAAAGGATAAAAATTCTTCCATAACCTAAAAGATTGATAAACGGTATCCCTTATCCTTGTCAAGAATTAATTGCATTTTGTATTGACTTCTTTTAAAGACCTGACCTATGAATAAGACTTGGAATTTTAATATTCAGGGGAGAATTTTTATGGGAAAAATTAATCGTATAATCCAACGCTCGGCAATCGGTTTTTTTATTTTTACGATTGCTCTTCTTTCAACAGCCACCTGTTCATTGCCAACAGCACAGGCCGAAGAACCCATCGTTTTAAAGCTCAGTTATCCCATGCCTTCCAGGGGTTTTCATGGCCAGGGCTATACTTTTTTTGCAAAAGCTGTAGCCGAGGAGAGCAATGGAGAAATTAAGATAGAAAATTTTCCAGCACGATCCCTTATCGGTGATCCTGAAGCGCTGGATGCAGTGATGCGCGGGAATGTTGACATCGTAAATTTCATGGTTGCCTATGTTTCACCCACCATCAAAGAATTGATTCCCTTTGAAATACCGGGTGCATATCCAGGAGACAAATTCAAAGAGTTTGAAGAGACCACACATCCAGTTCTGGAAAAAATTTTTTCAAAATATGGTGTCAAATACCTGGGAATAAATAACCAGGATACAATCACCTTTGCCGCCCATAAAAAAATTGGCAGTCCCATAAAAAAACCTTCCGATTTAAAAGGGCTGACAGTCCGAACTCCAGGCAAATGGGGGGGAGAAAGCATCAAAATGTGGGGCGGCAGTCCAGTGACTGTCTCTTTGGGAGACCTTTCTTCCTCCCTGGATAGGGGAACGATAAAGGTCTGTTATACCGGTTGGATCATCACAGGGCCTTTCAAGCTTTATGAGCCGGCTCCTTTTGTGACCATGACAAATCTGCAGGAAATGCTCTGCGGATTGCTCATGAGTGAAAAGGCATGGAAAAAACTGAATCTATCCCAACAGGCAGCCATTCAGCGTGCATCACAAAGATGGATGAATTTTAGCAATCAATTATCCGATAAAATGAAACAAGAGTTTCAGACGAAGGTCAAAGAATCAGGCGGTACCATCTATCCTCTTTCCAATTCTGAGAATGAGGCTTTTAAAAAAGTCACCCGGCCCCTTCTTCATCAAGTTTCAAAACTGTCAGGCCCTGAAGGACAGGAATTAATAAAAATATTTTCTGAATTGCGCGGGGAATGATTGATGGAGTTCCCGACCAAACTCAAACGTTTCAATTATGCAGCAGCTGTTTTAGCTGGAATGATCATCCTGGTCATTGGAATTTTAAGCACCATGGAAGGTATTTTACGGGGAATCTTTAACCACCCCACAACCTGGAGTCTGGATATTTGTCAATACCTGCTGATATGGGCTATTTTTTTAGGATCAGCTTATGCCTTCCAGGAAAAGAGTCATGTTGCAGTAGATTTTATACGTGAAAAGATCGGTATGAAATTCGGTATGAATATGCAAAAAAAAATTTCCATAACCGGCTATCTTTTCACAATTATTTTTGTACTGGTTCTTGCCTGGAACAGCATTGATATGTTGGCCTATGGCATAAAATGGGGAAAACTTACCCGGGGAACCATACAAATTCCTATTAGCTGGCTTTATTCAGCCATATTAATAGGATCAATCGTAATGACTATCACTTTATTTTTCATAATCCTAAGTCTGATTAGTGGAAAAAAAGAATACCTGTAAGAGGAGAGATAAACTAAATTGCTTGTTGTAGTACTCGCCTTGCTGGTGATTCTTTTGGGCACAATTCTTATCGGCACTCCTGTTGCTTTTGCCCTGGGTTTTTCAGCTGTGGTCCTGATCATACTGTATATGGATCCCAGTCAATTGATGCAGATTGGAAGCATTGCTTTTTCCCAAAGTACAAGTATGAACCAATTGGTGGCTCCCTTGTTTATACTTATGGCTGAAGCACTGGCCCAGGGGAATATTGCACGAGATATATTCATGGTGTTAAGCAAGTGGCTGCGTCGTATAAATGGCGGACTGGCTCTGAGTACCATGCTGGCCTCCACCGTTTTTGCTGCTTTATGCGGGTCCAGCCCTGCCACTGCCGCAGCCATGGGACGTATTTCCATCAAGGAGATGAAAAAACGGGGCTATCGTCAGGATTTTGCTGCCGGAGTTGTGGCAGCAGGCGGGACCTTGGGAATCATGATCCCTCCCAGCATCAGCCTGGTTATTTTTGGTATTATTACGGAAAATTCTATTGCAAAACTATTTATGGCTGGTGTCCTTCCCGGCATATTGATCAGCACCCTGCTCTGCATTTTTATTTTATTCATTGTTAAAATTAAACCAGAATTGCTCGGAGAGGACGACAGGCAGAAAAACGAATATAAAAATGAAGTTACCTTAAACCTGGAAAAGATTACTCCTGTTAAAGACTTACTTTTAATTACTCCTCCCATAATTTTGATATTTATCGTTCTTGGATCGCTTTATTCAGGAATTACCACACCGACTGAAGCCGCCGGTTTTGGATCCATTGGCGCCTTACTTATTGTTATATTCAGCGGCAGGATGAGTGTGAATGGATTTACCGGGATTATGAGCGCCACTGCCAGGACCAGTTCCATGATTTTGTTTTTGATCATTGGCGGGATGGCTCTGAGCTATGTAGTAAGTTACCTGGGAATCGCCCAGAAAATTTCTGATCTCATCGTTGGCTCAAATCTAAGTCCATGGATGATAATGACTCTGATCTATGTCCTCTGGTTCGTTCTTGGATGTCTAATGGATCCTTTGAGTATGATTGTATTAACCGTACCCTTTATCTATCCAACTCTTCTTGAATTGGGTTTTAATCCGCTCTGGCTGGGTATTGTCTCCACCCTGTGTGTTGAAATTGGAATGATCACACCGCCGGTGGGACTGAACTTGTTTGTCCTGAAAGCTATTTCCGATGTACCCATGGGCAAAATCATGGCAGGAGCGTTTCCCTTTGTACTGGTACTGGTAATCGGACTGATTATTTTGAGCGTATTCCCGCAGATTTGCCTGTATCTTCCTTCAAGGATGTAATCGGAAACAAAAAAAAGCTGTATATTTGTGTTTAAGGTTGGAAACTCAGTCTTTAAAGTAAAAACAGGCTGAATTTATTTTTAAAATTTGATAAATGATGCGGAAAGGATGGCTATTTATATATTGTCGCATGACATTCAGGATATTAAGGATGTGATGACGGCTTTTGATAGAATGTCTACCATGCCCGCTCCAATTTTTTTTAATTATGGCTCTAAGCTGATCCTTAATTTTATATTTAAGAGATCTTGTTAACCCGTCAACAAGTCCCATTCAAGGAACTGCCCATTGGAATACAGGGTAAAACCATTCTTGCAGTTGAAGGCAACAAAACAGATATAAAAAGCGACAATGCACCGCAACACCTGATCGCACGTCACACCCTTGCCGAGCAGAAAAAGCAAGGTGCTCTATCCTCGTTGCCGAAGACAATGTGATCCATCAAAAAGTGGCCCTGATCAAACTCAAACAGCTGGGATACAACGCCGAAATGGCTGCCAAAGGCATTGAAGGTAATAACGGCTGTCAACAAAAAGTCCTATGATATTATTCTCATGGATATTCAGATTCCGAAAATGGATGGGTACGAAGCCACAAAAAAAATACGATCTTCCAATGAAGCATATAAACATACCCCCATTATTGCCATGAAAGAAGATAAGGGAAAATGCCTGGCTACCGGCATGAATGAATACATCCCCAAACCCACTGAGCCGGACCATCTTTCAAGGACCATCAGCACCCTGCTCATCTGACGATTGAACATTTATTTATATTGGCGAGCCAAAAAAATAAAAGCTGGTTAATTGTCAAAACTTGTATACGGTTTCTTCAAGGCCATAATGGGCAGCTTGATGATTGCAACCTTATAAGCCACGATTATTGACGCTATTAAACCCAGTGTTATTGCCATCTCCACAATGGAAGGGTAATATGATACCCCTTGTTTATACTGGGCAAGGAAAAGGATATTCAACCGATTGAAAACAACGCCCAGCAACACCAGGACTTGTGGCATCACAACAACCATTCCATTGGTTGAACGGGTGTTTTTAAACAACATCAACATGGGAATCAACACAAAGAAAATCATCTCAATAAGAAACAAGGTGCCTGCACCGCCGTCAAACATCAAAGATATATTTCCTTTGACCAGGATATCCCCCATCCTGAAAATAAAATAGACCAACAGGGTTATGGCAGTTCCTTTTGCAAGGCCCTGTAAAATTTCAGGGTTTAAACGATGATGAAAAGCCTTTGCCGCAATGATGGATTCGAAACTGACCATGGCCAATCCTGCTGCAATAGCTGAAATAAAAAAATTATAGGGCAACATTGTCGTCCACCACAGATGATGAAGCTTACCGGGCATTAAAAGAAACAAGGCTCCCAAAGAAGACTGGTGCAAAAAAGAGAGGGTGACACCAGCAATGGCAAGTGGGACAAGAACAGGACGGCCGGTCATGATGGCTGCCGTTTTCCTGGCACCAATACTCTCAAAATAGGGGCCAGAAAACTCCAGGGCCAGAACAATGGTGTATAAAACAACACACCAGGTCACCTCAAACATAATGGAGTGGGGTTGCCACATAATAAGCGGGTGCCATAAACTCAAGGGTTTACCAATATCAAAAAACAGACTGATACTGACAACAACATATCCTACAAATCCGGTTAAGACAGCCGCCCTTGCAATGGGCTTATATTTTGGTAGATTAAAAATGTAAACCGCACCTGCTATGGCAAACCCACCGGCAGCCAAAGCAACCCCGGCAAGGACATCCACACCGATCCACAGTCCCCAGGGGGTATCGTCACTTAAATTGGTGGCAGCACCCAGGCCTGAATAGAATCGGTAAATAGCAGCAAATACCAAGGCAACCACAAGTACCAGGGCCATCATAATCCAGGGGGAATTGATATTTGTATTCTTATTATCTTTTTTCATGATTTATCATTCTCCTGAGATCCTCTGCCCCTAAACCAGGCAATGGCTGACATCAAGGTTACAATCCCTGCAACTTTGGCGGGAATTGATGACAAAGGCGGCCATGTATAATCGGGAAGGGACACATCCGAGACACCGGATTTAAACCCGAGCTGCTCAAAATCGACATCGGACAGATACAGCCAGTTGGTACCGCCAGCTTCATGATGCCCCCAGATATGCTGGACATACTTTTGAGGATATTTTTTTAACCGGGATTCTGCTTCGGCCACAACCTTGTCATAGTCATCAAAACACAGGGCTGTGGTCGGACAGGTTTTAACACAGGCAGGCAGCATGCCGTCTTTAATACGTTCTGAACAAAAACTGCATTTTTGAACCCAGGGTCTTGTGGAATCCCATTCGTATTTAGGAATATCAAAGGGGCAGGCAATCATACAATACCGGCAGCCAATGCACTTGTCATAGTTATAGACCACAGGCCCCTTGTCTGTTTTGGTTAAAGCGCCCACAGGGCAGGCGGCTGCACAGGCAGGATACCTGCAATGCAGGCACTGGTCTTTTACAAAACTCCATACGGGTCTGCCGTTTTTTTCGGTTTCAACAAACCGGATATTGGTGTAGCAATCCGAACTCAATTTTAAGGGATTGGTAAAATCTCCTTTAAAGGTGGTTTGCACAACCTTTCTTTCATTCCACTCTTTACAGGCGACCTGGCAAGCGCGGCAGCCGATACAACGGGTCATGTCAACCAATACTGCTTTTTCCATTTCGCCCTCCTATATCTTTTCCACATTTACCATAAAGGCTTTGGTTTCAGGGATCATGGTGTTTGCATCTCCAATGGTGGGAGTCAGGATATTGGCACTGTCCCCGCTACTGCCGTCTTCCGGGTATTGCCAGCCAAAACACCAGGGAAGTCCCACCTGGTGGACCTCGTTGCCCATGATTTCAAAAGGTTTAAAACGGTTTGTGACCACGGCAATTGCCCAGAGGCCGCCCCGGGCAGATATTACATTGACTTTTTCTCCGTTTATAATATTTTTTAATTTAGCCAGCTCTTGGCTGATTTCAATAAATATCTTTGGCATCATCTCTAACTGCCAGGGGATATGCCGTGTCATGACCCCGGTCTGCCAATGTTCTGTTACGCGATAGGTGGAGCAAACATAGGGGAATTGTCCGTCACTTACTGCAACAAGGTCCAAAGTTGATTTTGGGTCCAGATGAAACAATTTGACGACTGGATTGATCCTGTGTTTTTTATTAAACGGGTTTTCTTTAAGCGGACTCTCCAATGGTTCATAATGTTCCGGAAACGGTCCGTCAGCCAGCCCCGGTCCGAAAATATGGGCAACCCCGGAAGGTTTCATGATAAATGCTTTTCGGGTGTTGGGATTTAAAGTACCGTCAGGATTTTTTAATGGGGGCCAGCCGCCGTCCGGCACATCCCCCACCCATTTCTTACCGTTCCATTGAATCACAGCCCGTTTGGGATCAAAGGGTTTGCCATATGCATCAACCGATGCCCGGTTGTAAAGAATACGCCGATTCACAGGCCAGCACCAGGACCACTTGGGATAGAGTCCGATACCGGAGGTATCCTCTTTTGACCGCCTGGCCATCATATTGCCTTTTTCAGTATAGGAATTGCAATAGAGCCAGTTGCCCGAACTTGTTGCCCCGTCATCGGTGAGATAAGCAAAGCTGGGTATAAGTGATCCCTTTTTAAATTGTTTGCCTTTCACAACCGTATCTTTAAGGAAATAACCATTTATCTCTTTTGCGCTAAGGTGGGTATCAATATGGTTTATTTTGCCCTGGTTGTCCTTTTCTCCATATTCCCAAGAAAGTCTGGTAATGGCTTCGGGATAGGAACCTTTTTCGTTTTCGTAGAGCTTTTTCACTTCAAAAAACAGGTCATTGATAATATCTGCATCCGATTTTGATTCACCAGGGGGATCAATGGCCTTATACCGCCACTGGGCCCATCTGCCTGAATTGGTGATGGAGCCTTCTTTTTCAAATGAAGCGCAGCAGGGCAAAAGGAAAACTTCGGTTTTTATTTGTGAAGGATTCATACCCGGCCCCTTCCAGAAGGAAGCGGTCTCGTTATCAAACAGATTAACGTTGACCATCCAGTCAAGTTTTGTGAGTGCTTTTCTTGTTTTATTGGCATTGGCTCCAGAACAGGCCGGATTCTGACCCCAGGCAAAGAACCCACTCAATTTTTCCTGGAGCATTTTATGGAAGATCATCAGCCAGCTCTCATTTTGCCCGTCATCAAGCTTTGGCAGATAAGAGTAGGCAAAATCATTGTCCTTTGTGGCGTTTTCACCGTAGTGAGCTTTTAAAAGGCTGGTGGAATATTTGGAATAGTGCCCCCACCAGTTGGCGGAATTGGGCTCACCTGTTTTTGGGATGTATTTATTATTATAGGCGTCAAAGTTTTCCTGGGATGCCCTGGGGGTTTTCAGGTAGCCCGGAAGGATATGAAAGAGCAGACAGTGGTCGGTGGACCCCTGGACATTGCTTTCCCCCCGAAGGGCGTTCACCCCGCCGCCAGCGCGGCCGATATTGCCCAGCAGGAGCTGGACGATAGCCATGGCCCTGATATTCTGGGTACCAACGGTATGCTGGGTCCAGCCCATGGCATACATGATGGTGGCCACCTTGTCAGCCTTACCCGTTCCGGCATAGGTTTTATAAATTAATTCCAATAGATCTTTTGGCGTACCCGTGATGTCCGCCACCGTATCTATATCATAGCGTGAATAATGTTTGGCCAGAAGCTGCAGCACGCAATTGGGGTCCTGCATTGTCGTATCTTTTACAACAAGCCCCTGTTCATCTTTTTTAAAGGCCCATGTTTTTTTATTGTATTTGCGGTTTTCAGGATCATACCCTGAGAAGACACCGTCAAGGTTTCCGGGCATTTCAAAGGATGCGTTGACAACAAAAGGGGCATTTGTATAAAGCCTTATATACTCGTCATGATAGAGATAATTTTTAAGGATATAATGAATCATCCCGCCGATAAAAGGGATATCGGTGCCGGACCGCAACGGCGCAAAGATATCTGCCTTGGATGAGGTCCTGGTAAACCGTGGGTCAACACTGATAAGCGTCGCCCCCTTTTCCTGGGCTTGAGTTACATACCGAAATGAAATAGGATGATTTTCAGCTGCATTGCTGCCCATGATCAAAATTACATCAGCATTTTGGATGTCTATCCAGTGATTTGTCATTGCACCGCGTCCAAACGACTCTGCCAGAGCCGCTACAGTAGAGGAATGTCAGATACGGGCCTGGTGCTCAATGGAGACAAGCCCCATGGACCGCAGCCATTTTTGATAGATATAGCATTCTTCATTGTCAAGCGCGGAAGAGCCCACACTTGCGATCCCTTCGCAGCGATTTACTTCACGGCCGTCAGCATTTGTCCGGACAAAAGAGGCGTCCCGGCTCTTTTTGATCTTTTGGGCGATTTTCTTTACAACAAAGTCCCACTCAACTTCTTCCCATTCACTTGCCCCGGATGCCCTGTACCTGGGCTTTGTTACCCGTTGGGGATTGTTGGCCAGTTGAAGGAGGGAGGCACCCTTGGAGCAAAGATTACCCTGATTGATGGGGTGATCCGGGTCGCCTTCAATACTGATGACTTTATTGTCCTTTGTAAAAACCCGTATCCCACATCCCACAGCACAATAGGGACAGATACTTATGGTGGTGGCGGCACCCTTTAAACGGTTTTCGCGCTCATTTGCCCTAGCCTTGCCTGGTGACATCTCCCCTATGGTGCCGGCAACGGCAGTACACCCGGTCAGTTTTAGAAATTGTCTTCTTGAAACAGCCATTGACCCTCCGATTATCCGTTATTTCATAAGAATCACCAGTATATTCAAGTAATCAATTTATAAGGGATGGTCAAGGCATAAAATAATGGTATTCCAGCATTTTTTATCTTCTGGTTCCGCATTTAACTTAACGTAGTGACAATGAACAATTGAGAACTAAGGCAACAGCGGATATTGGAAAAACAAAAAAAGGGTCTCGGAAAATTTCCAAGACCCTTGTAATTGTTATGGTAGCGGGGGAAGGATTTGAACCAACGACCTTCGGGTTATGAGCCCGACGAGCTACCAGACTGCTCCACCCCGCAACAACCCGA